>Ga0193744_1000028_pt1 | contig 65606 bp, 42 predicted proteins | sample L1a1metaG_FD_143056 | JGI IMG/M metagenome (GOLD analysis project Ga0193744, IMG submission 143056) | Soil microbial communities from a riparian zone of the East river system, Colorado, United States - L1a1 | ecosystem: Environmental > Terrestrial > Soil > Riparian zone | place: USA: East River...
TCCGGGGAAGAGTCTGGGCGGCATTCCTGACTCTTCCCCGGACTGTCTCCACGGATGCAGCCACCGGCGTCGTGAGTTATGGCAACGTCTATACGCAGTTGCTCGAATACATTGTCTCCGCCGACCTCGTTTTCTACGTGTTGCTGGTTATTGCGGTCATGGTTCTGCGCAAGAAGAGCCCCGGCGCGGACCGGCCCTATCGCACGTGGGGTTACCCCATCGTTCCCATTGTCTCCGTTTTCCTCGCGATCTTCCTGATCGTAGATCTCGCCTGGCTCGCACCGGCCACTTCCGGGATTGGCTATTTGCTCGTCTTAACTGGTATCCCGGTTTACTTCATCTGGCGCAGAGGATTTTCCGTCGATCGCAGCGCGTAGCCGAGGAGTTAAGGCCTTGCCATTTCGCAGACGAAAAACAAAGATTGCCTTCCTTCCTCAATGAAAGCGTGCTTTGGCCTGCCTCTTTGTCGCTCGTTATTCCTTTCCGGCGCTCTCCTTCTATCTTGTTTGGTTGCCCGCGGGCAGGATGACAAGGTCATTAAGGAAATTAGCTATGCGGACACTGAGCGGATCCTCGGGACCTTGAAGATCGATTACGACAACGTCTCCGAAGGCACCTACCGTTTCCAGCTCGCCGGCTTCAAGACTCTGCTTTTAAGCAAGAAGAAGAACCTGCAACTCTACGTTTCGTTCAAGCATAAGACTCCCCTTGCGCGCATCAACGAATGGAACCGGGATAAGCGTTACACGCGGGCCTACATCGACAAGGACGGCGATCCCGTGCTGGAAGCGGACCTCGATCTCGAAGGTGGTTCGTCCATGGGCGCGATCAAGGAACTCTTCCGGACTTGGATAACTTGCGTGAAACTTTTCGCAGAGCACATCGGCTACGAAGATTAACGTCACTGCCAGAGTGCGGGCGTCGTGGTCCTGGTGTAGTGGCGGGCGTGTCGCCCGCAGGGCCGGAACGTTGCGGCCGACACGGCCGCCTCTACACCCGGTTTGCGGCGGCTCGGCGTTCGGCTTCTAGTTACCTGTTCTTGGGAATCACGCTGATACTCCCATCCGTTTCGAGCAGTGCTCCCCGCGCGTCTTCTATGCTGGCGCACCCTGCCGCGCGCAAAGCAGTCATCAGCTCGTGATGAGTAATCCTTGTCTGCCGCAATGCGTCTTGGAATAGCTTTCCGTTGTGGATAAGAACTTCAGGTCTGCCTTCGACCAAAGCTTCCAGTCGCTTGCTCTTGTAGGTCAGGAGCCCGACCACCCAATTCGTTCCCACCAGACTAACGGCCGAGATCGCTCCTCCGATGACCGAGTTATCACCGCCGTTCATCGCGTTTTGCACGGCGTTACTTAAGACCAGCAGAAGCACGAGATCGAAGGGAGCCATTTGTCCGATCTGCCGCTTACCGGTTATGCGCAAGAGCACGATGAGAAAGAAGTAAACGATTACCCCACGCAAGACGAATTCCCACCACGGGAGAGTCATGGTCCACATGGTCAAGGGCTTTTGCATCAACACTTTGATCTAGTCATTTTGGAGTCGTTCTTGGCGCAGGCTGAGCCAGGAGCTTCTGGAAACGCGGATCGTTCCGGACGAGGTCCCATTGCCAGCGACTGCGCAGGTCGTTGTAGGTGATACAGCAGTTGGTATAGTCGACCGGCCCCGGAGAGGTGAGCAAGTGCTCGAGCAGCGGGAGGGCTGAGTCTATTTCGCCCACTCGAGCGTAAATCATGGCCAGAAAACCTCTCATCCACGGCCCGTTCACGGCATCCTTCGAATCCGGCTCGAGCTCGACCGCACGATGGCCTTCGCGAATCGCGTCCTCTTTGCGACCCATGAACGAGTAGAGCAAGCCCAGGTTGGCGTGACGAATCCCGGTGCCAGGCGCCTGTCGCACAGCGTCCTCGAAGATCGGGAGCGCAAGCTCGAAATGCTTTTGGGCGCTTGCCTGGTCGCCGCGAGCCAGGGCGACACATCCACTATAAAAACTCTTCGGAGTCGGTTGACCATTCGCTTGAAATTGATCGAGCGGACACGCCATCATGGCTTGGTCCGCGGCCTTGTAATCCCTCTGAATCATCGCCAGGTCCCACCGTGCTCTGGTGACAAAGCCGGCGGGGTCCACGCCGGGCGGAATCTTCCCGAGCACCTCCTTCACGGCCGCAGGATTTCCCTGGGCCCAAAAGTCGACGTAGGCCCGGTTGATCTTGGCATTCTCCGAGTCCGGAGCGAGCGCAATGACACGGTCACGCATGCGCGCCCCCTCTGTCCATTCGTGGAGGAAGAGATAGGTGTAGGCAATCTCTTCGGCGACGTTCGCATTCCCGGGATCGATTGTTAGGCTCTTCTTCAGGAGTTCGAGATTCTCGTTCCATCGCCCCTGCCGCCGTCGAATCGCCGCCGCGAAGTAACCGATGTCGCTGTCGTTGGGCAGAGCCCTGGCCGCGACGCTGAACTCTTCCAGCGCCTTGTCGTAATTTGTTTCCGTCCAATAGTAATAAAGGCCCAGGGCCAAATGTCCCTCGCCCAGGTCCGGCTGGAGCTGCAAAGCTCTTTCCGCCTCCGCTTTCATTCGCGTTTTGCGCGCGTCGATCGGGTCGAACCAGTGATAGATCCGCGCGATCGTGGCGGAAAGCCGGGCATGAGCCAGCGCAAACGACGGATCGTGTTGAATGGCCTCGCCATAAAGCTGCTCGGCCACGCTGTAATCTTCAAACAGACGATCCGCGTTCGATTCGTAGCCCCGTGCTTTCAGGTAAAGCACGTAAGCGTCCGGGTTCTCGGTCGGCTTGGTTTCCACCCGCACTTTTTCCTCCGGGCTCAGGGTCGCGCGCAACTCCGCGGCAATCTCCGCCGCCAGTTCTCCTTGCAAGCCGAGCGAATCCGCCAGCGGCCGATCGTAGCGATTCGCCCAGAGATGACGATCATTGCGGGCGTCGATCAGCTGAACGCTTACCACCACACGATTTCCTCCCCGGCGCACGCTTCCCTCAAGCACGTTGACCACGCCGAGAGCATCTGCAATTTGTCGGAGATTATTTTTGCCGGCGCCGCGGTACGGCATCACGGACGTGCGGCTGATCACCTTCAAGTCCCGGATCTTGGCCAGGCTGGTCAAAATATCGTCTTGGATGCCGTCCGCGAAAAACGCGTTCGCTTTATCGTCGCTGAAGTTGTCGAAGGGGAGAACCGCGATGCTTTTCTCGGTTCCGGGGGAACTGACGTCGCTTCGATGGAAGCGCTGATAGACCAGAAACCCAATAACACCGAGCAGGATCACGATCATCAACGCATCGAGCTTCCGGCCGGTCTTGGGCGCCACTGATTCCACCACGGGCACGTCTTCGGTGCGCTTGATCCCCTCGGGCGTAAGCTCGTAGGCCCAGGCGAGAATCATCGCGATCGGAAAACCGAAGAGCACCAGGACGATGACCAGTCGCACGCACCAGCTCGGAATCTCCAGGAACGGAAACGTTTGCGTCGCGATCTGGATCATGAGCCAGCCCACGATGCAGTAGGCGATCGCCACCTTGTAAACGTTGCGCCGCCGCATTTCGGCAAAGAGTTTTCCAAGGTTCATGCGCTTCTTCCTGAATTAGTCGCGCTTCCGGGGCGTGGCGAGTTAAAAGCGAATACTTACCCAAGGTCCGGCGGCGAAACGGGCGCGAACGCGATCTCAGGGCCTGCCCGGAGAAGAAGCTGCCGTCATCTGGCCGCCGATCAATTTCTGGAAACGGGGATCGTTGCGGACCGGGTCCCATTGCCAGCGGCTGCGCAGATCGTTGTAGGTAATGCAGCAGTTGGTGTAATCGACCGGCCCGGGAGAGGTGAGCAAATGCTCGAGCAGCGGGAGGGCCGAGTCTATTTCGCCGACTCGGACGTAAATCATGGCCAGATAACCGATCATCCACGGCCCATTCACGGCATCCTTCCAATCCGGCTCGAGCTCGACCGCGCGATGGCCTTCGCGGATCGCCTCCTCTTTGCGATCCATGAACGAATAGAGCAACCCCAGGTTGGCGTGACGAATCCCGGTGGCGGGCGCTTCTCGCGCCGCTTCCTCGAAGATGGGCAGCGTAAGCTCGAAAGACTTGCGGGCATCTGCCTGATCGCCGCGCGCCAGGGCGACACATCCGCGATAGAAACTCTTCGGAGTTGGCTGACCGCTCGTTTGAAATTGATCGAGCGGACACGAGGTCAGGACCTGTTCCGCCGCGTCGTAATCTCTTTGAATCATGGCCAGGTCCCAGCGCGCTCTGGTCACAGTCCCGGCTGGGTCAAGGCCGGGCCGAATCTTCCCGAGCACTTCCTTTAACGCTGTCACACTTCCCTGGGACCAAAAGTCGAGGTAGGCCCGGTTGATCCTGGCATTAACCGAGTCTGGAGCGAGCGCGATGCCGCGGTCACGCAGACGCGTCGCCTCGGTCCATTCGTGCAGAAAGGAATACGTGTAAGCCATTTCGTCCGCGACATTCGCGGCAGCATTCACTGGATCGACCGTGAGGCATTTCTCGAGGAGCTCGAGATTTTCATTCCATCGGCCCTGACGCCGTCGAATCGCAGCGGTGAAATAAAGAATATCGCTCTCGTTAGGCAAAGCCTTGCCCGCAATCGCAAACTGATCGAGTGCCTTATCGTAATTCGTTTCCGCCCAATAATAATAGAGGCCGAGGGCAAGATGTCCCTCACCGAGATCCGGCTGAAGCTGCAACGATTTTTCCGCCTCCGATTTCATTCGCGATTTCCGCTGGCCGCCCGCGTCGAACCAGTGATAAATCCGCGCGCTCGTGGCCGAAAGGCGCGCATGGGCCAGCGCGAACGAGGGGTCGTGCTCGATCGCTTCCCCATAAAGCTCTTCCGCCCGGATGTAATCTTCGAACAGGCGATCGGGATTCGATTCGTACGTCCGCGCTCTCAGGTAAAGCACATAAGCATCCGCGTTCTCCGTCGGCTTGGTTTCCACGCGTAATTTTTCCTCCGGGCTCAGGGTCGCGCGCAGTTCCCGGGCAATCTCGCTCGCAAGCTCTCCTTGCAAACCAAGCGAGTCGGCCAGCGGCCGATCGTAACGGTTGGCCCAGAGGTGGTGATTGTTGCGCGCATCGATGAGCTGGACGCTCACGACGATGCGATTTCCTCTCCCGCGCACACTTCCTTCCAGCACGTTGTTCACGCCGAGCGTCTCCGCGATTTGCCGGAGATTAGTTTTGCCCGTGCCGCGGTAAGACATCACCGAAGCGCGGCTGATTACGGTCAAGTTGCTGATCTTGGCCAGGCTGGTCAAAATGTCGTCCTGAATTCCGTCCGCGAAGAATGCGTTTTCTTTATCGTCGCTAAAGTTGTCGAACGGGAGTACCGCGATCCCATTTTCCATTCTGTCGGCAGGTGCGTCGCTTCGGCGAAATCGTTGGAAGAGGAGGAGTCCGATGACGCCGAGCAGCACCACGATGATCAAGGCATCCAGCTTCCGGCCAGTCTTGCGCACGGTTGATTTTTCCACCGGCACGTCGTCGGTCCTCTTCAGGCCTTCCGGAGTCAACTCGAAGACCCACGCGAAAACGAGCGCGATTGGGAAGCCGAGCACGAGCAGTAGAATCACGGCGCGCACGACCCAATGGGGAACCTCAAAAAACGGAAACGTCTGCGTGGCGACTTGAATCAGCAGCCACGCGACGATGCCGTAAGCCACCGCGACTTTATAGACGTTGCGTCGCTGCAACTCCGAAAAGAAGTGGCGGGGGTTCATTCGCTTCTTCCTGAATTAGTATCGCTCTTCGGAGGCGTGGCGAGTCAAAAAGCGCCGAGCAAGGTCACGCGCAAAATGCGGAGATGGGGAGCGCAGGCTGCCAGCCTGCCCATTTCGGAGGGACTCGCCGCGGCGAGTCCCATTGATTCGTCTTCAGGCGCGCAGCCCAACGGACGTGCAGAAGCACGTCCCTCCGAATCCGCGATCCACCATGACAGTCGCGGTTCGGATGCTAACTTCTCCGATGGCGTTTGAACTGGAATCCAACTACAAGCCGCGCGGCGATCAGAGCCAGGCGATCGCCAAGCTGTTGAAGTCGATCGAGGCCGGCAATCGCCATCAAACCCTCCTCGGCGTGACCGGCTCGGGGAAAACCTTCACGATGGCCAATGTCATCCGCGAGCTCGATCGGCCTACGCTCGTTATTTCGCATAACAAGACGCTGGCCGCGCAGCTCTACTCGGAGTTCAAGCAATTCTTCCCGCGCAATGCGGTCGAGTATTTCGTCAGCTACTTCGATTACTACCAGCCGGAAGCTTATATCCCGCGTTCGGACACCTACATCGAAAAAGATTCGTCGATCAACGAAGAGATCGAGCGGCTCCGGCTTTCCGCCACGAGCGCGCTGCTTTCGCGGCGGGACACGATCGTGGTGGCCAGCGTCTCGTGCATTTATGGCGTCACCTCGCCCGAAGATTACCTGCGCATGCTTTTGACGGTGAAGCGTGGGCAGCAGATCTCGAGGGAAGCGGTCCTCGGCCGGCTCGTAGACATGCTTTACGAGCGCAATGACATGAATTTCTCGCGCGGAAAATTCCGGGTCCGCGGCGATGTGGTCGAGGTTTACCCCGCCACCGCCGATGAAGAAGCGATCCGACTGGAATTTTTTGGCGACGAGATCGATGCGATCACGCGCTTCGATCCGCTCACCGGTCAGGCGCACGAAGCATTGAGCTTGATCACGTTTTACCCTGCGAAACAGTTCGTTACGCCGGCCGATAAGTTGAATCGAGCGCTCTCTTCCATTCGAAACGAGCTCGACCACCGCATCGTCGAGCTCGAATCGCAGAGCAGGCTGCTCGAAGCACAGCGCTTGAAAATGCGGACCGAGTACGATCTCGAGATGCTGCAGGAGATGGGATTTTGCAACGGGATCGAAAACTATTCGCGGCACCTTTCCGGCCGGATGCCGGGATCGAAGCCGTTCACGCTCCTCGATTTTTTCCCGAAGGATTACCTGCTCGTCATCGATGAATCGCACGCCACCATTCCGCAGATCGGCGGGATGTATGAGGGCGATCGCTCGCGGAAAACCGTATTGGTGGAATATGGCTTCCGCTTGCCGAGCGCGCTGGATAATCGGCCGCTGAATTTCAAGGAATTCATGGGGATGGCGAACCAGCTCGCATATGTGAGCGCGACCCCGGCGGAGTTCGAGATCAAGAACAGCGTGGTGGGAAACAAGGGATACTTTCCGCACAAGCGGGAACGGATTGGTGAAGACGAACTGGTCCCGTTCGTGGTGGCGGGGGAATCTGTAGCGGTGGTCTATGACCGCCGGACGCTGCAAGACGGCGCTCATAGAGCGCCGCTACAGCAGAATCCAAAGGCAATCGTCAGCCGAACCGATCAGCCGCCGGAGGAATTCGATGTGCATACGCCGGGAGCGCCGCTCGTGGTCGAGCAGATCATCCGGCCGACGGGATTGCTCGATCCGAAAATCACCTTGAAGCCGCTCAAGAATCAGATCGACGAGACGATCGAGCTTTGCCGGCAGCGGGTCGAGAGCGAGGAGCGCGTTCTGGTAACCACGCTGACCAAGCGCACAGCCGAAGATTTGTCGGATTATCTGCGCGATGTCGGATTGAAGGTGCGTTATTTGCACAGCGACATCGACACGATCGAGCGCGTGGAGATCCTGCGCGGATTACGCGCGGCCGACTTCGACATTCTCGTCGGGATCAACCTGCTCCGCGAAGGACTCGATCTTCCGGAAGTCTCGCTCGTCTGCATTCTCGACGCCGACAAGGAAGGATTCCTGCGCAGCCAGACTTCTTTGATTCAGACCGCGGGGCGGGCTGCTCGGCACATCAATGGCGAGGTGGTTCTCTTTGCCGACACCGTCACGCAAAGCATGCAGGCGCTCATCTCGATTTCGGATTATCGCCGGACCAAGCAGATGGAATACAACGAGAAGCATGGCATCACTCCCACGACGGTGAAACGCGCGATCCAGGAAAGTCTACACACCATTTTGCGTGGCCGCGAAATCGCCGCGTCGGTGATCCAGGAAGCAGGCGGCAATTTCAATCTCACCGAACTATTGCGCGAACTGGAAGACGAGATGCAAAGCGCTTCCGCGAACCTGGAGTTCGAGCGTGCCGCGCTTTTGCGCGATCAGATCATGGAAGTAAAGAGCGGCACCGGCCTGACCAAGATCGAGCCAAAACGGAGACCGGTGAAGTACTCGCGCGGCGGGGCCCAGCGCCGCCGCGGCTCACGGGTGTGACTGCGGTGTCAACCCGAGCCGCGCAGACGGCGAGGGACCTCACACCGAAACATAGCGTTTACTCTCGAGGGGAGATGTTTCACCGCCGAACTGCGCGGACAATTTTCCGACAAGAGTAGCGTGACACTGCGGTTGTGAGGTCCCTCGCCGTCTGCGCGGCTCGGGATGACACACCATCGTGAAAACGGAAGCCAGCTCTCGCACGCTATTAGCTTCGTTCTCGGTCATGCGATTCTGCTCGAAGTTCCTTCCAGCCGCCTTGCTGCTTACGATCTCAATCGCGCCAATGACTCTGGCCCAGTCGCCAAGCTCATCCTCTGGCTTGGCCGCCCTGCCCGAGGTGGAATTTTCCCGCTTGAGCCAGCGCGACCCCAATCCGCTGGGCGAGAAGGCGCTTGCCATCCATACCGAGGAATGGAAGCACGGCGAGACGGAGCATTTCATCTATCACTTTGCCGATAGTTACGTCGTCACGCCGATCTCGGTGGAAGCGGAATTTCATTACCGCGTCGTTGCAAAGGAACTCCAGCGCGAGCAGCCAGCCGGCGACACCAAATCGCATATTTATGTTTTCCAGCGGCCGGCGGATTGGCAGGAATTTCAAAAACTCGGCCAGCTGGAACCGTGGACGGGCGGCATCCATTCGCAGGGGAGCCTCTTCATCGTGCGCAATCCTGCGTTCAAATTCAGCAACAACGTGCTGGGACATGAAATCGCTCATTTGGTCCTCCATCGATTTTACTCGGATGGGATTCCGTGCTGGCTGGATGAAGGGTTCGCGCAATATATCTCGAAAGGCGCGCACGCGAGTTATCAGCGCGCCCGCGGCTACCTGGCCAAACCGCATTCGCAAAGTATCGCCGCGACAGACATGATTCCTCTCGCGACCCTGGTGGGCCTGACGCATCCGCCTTCCGCAAACGTAGGAACGTTTTACGACGAATCCGAACGCCTGGTGCGTTTTCTTGCCGCCACGGACAAGCCGAAGTTTCTCTCGCTCCTGGATGCGCTCGCCCGCCATCAACCATTCGACTCAACGCTCCTTCGCGTTTATGCCGGTGAATTTGCCAGCATTTCGATGCTCGAGGAAAAGTTTCGCGGTTATGCCGCGAAAGATTCGGGGGCGACCTTGCAACAAACGGAGGAAGTAAGCCTCAGCCGTTAGGCTCCAGGGACGGATCGGGCAGATCGGCGGACCTCGAATTTTCGGCTTTGGTAGGGCGAGACTCTGTCGAGCCAGACCGGCCTTGGCGCGATCCCGGCTCGACAGGGTCTTGCCCTACCAAAACAAGCGATCCCGGCTCGACAGAGTCTCGCCCTACCAAAACAAGCGATCCCGGCTCGACAGAGTCTCCCCCTACCAAAACAAGTTAGCCGTTACTTACCCCGGCCTTGTGAACATTCCTGGCCCGTGCGAAAAACGTCGCAGTGCCTAAAACGAAAACTAAAGAGGCCACGACTGCAAACATCCACGCGGTCGTCGGGTCGGACGAAAGCGAAGTAAAACGCACCGCCGCGGAACTGGCGGCGAAACTGACGCCGCCCGATGCGGGCGAGTTCGGCCTCGAAGTCATTGATGCTTGCGCGGATAATGTCGATCAGGCCGTGTCCAGAATCAGGTCGGCCATCGAGGCTTTGCAAACGCTCCCGTTTTTCGGCGGCGGAAAATTGGTCTGGCTGAAGAACGCAAATTGTCTGGGCGATAACGTGATCGGGCGTTCGGCTTCAGTGCAATCCGCGCTGGAGGATCTCGGGGAAGCGCTCGACGCGGGACTGGGTTCCGACGTCACATTCTTGATCAGCGCGACCGAAGTCGATAAGCGCCGCTCATTCTACAAAACCCTGGGCAAGCGCGCTGAAGTGCAGGTGTTTGACCGTCTCGACTCATCGCGCGCAGGCTGGGAAGAAGAAGCTACCGAAATCGTTCGGCGTCGCGCGAAGGCGAGAAAATTGCAGTTCGAAGAGGACGCGCTCGATCTCTTCGTCCTGCTCACGGGCGGCGACACGCGCCAGATCGAAAACGAACTGGAAAAGATCGACCTGTATTTGGGCAAGGAACGCCGGGTTGCGGTCGAGCAAGTGCGACAGCTCGTGCCGCTTTCACGGGCCGGTGTCATTTTCGAGCTGGGCAACGCACTCGCCGCCTGCGACCTCGGACGCGCGCTCACGCTGGTCAAGCGGTTGCTCGACCAGGGCGAAACCGCGATCGGCATTTTGCTCGTGGCGATCCTGCCGACTGTCCGCAATTTGCTCCTCGCTAAAGATTTGATGGAACGGAACAGGATGCCGCGTCCGCACGCACCTTTCACCTTCATCTCCGCGTTGAATCGTTTGCCCGCGGAAGCGACGGAGCATTTGCCGCGAAAAAAAGATGGTTCGATCAACGGTTACGCTCTTGGTCTTGCGGCGCAACAAGCGCATCGATTCGAGACCGCGAAGCTTGTCGCTGGTCTCGAAGCCTGTCTGGAAGCGAATGTGCGCCTGGTCACCAGCCAACTCGATCACGAATTGGTCCTGACCGAGATCGTGGTCAAACTCCTCGCCTGCTGAATTGTAGCCACGGCCCTGTGGGCCGCGTTTACGGGATATTTCCTCTAGGGACTTGACGCTGCCCACAGGGCAGCGGCTACAGGATTAGGCCGACTCGCCCATTTGCTTGCGCGCGATCGGGCCCACGAAGGGAATGTCCCAGCGCACGCCGCTGAACGCTTTCACCATCGCGATAATTGTCACGACGACGAATCCCAAATGAATCAAGTCGGCGGCGAAGAGCCAGACTCGAGCGAAGAAATGTCCGACCACCGGCAACGACCAAAAAATTCTCCAGAGGATGTCGGCGATGATGCGAAAGAGAAACCAGATGCCACCGAAGATGATCGATTGCATTGCATAAAACCGAACGAAGTGATCACGCTTTTCCCAGATATAAAAAACGAGACCTCCCACGAGTGGGATGCAGGCCAGGGCGGCCGCTATGTTCGACGGCAGACCGGTCGAGGTGGGCTTTCCGACCGGATCGGGGGATAGGATCGGAGCGGGGGTGGGCGTGGGCGTGGGCGTGGGCGTGGGATCGACGGGCTCTGGCATGCGGCCAGTTTAGTGGAACCGGAGGCCCGCTTGTCAAGGCCAGTCGTAGTCCATACGATTGAGCGCCCGACGAATTTCCAAGATCCCATCAGCACGTGACGCCAATTGTTATTCAAGCAGGTAATCAGAGATACCAAGCGTTGATCGGTCCCCAGCTGCTGGAAAAAATCGGCTCGCTCCTCCCACCCGAACTGAGGGGACCCGGATGCGCCATCGTTACCGACGAGAAGGCGGGCGGATTCTTCGCGCAGACGGTGGTGAAAAGCCTGACGCAGGCTGGCTTCAGGCCGATCTTGATCACTGTGTCGGCGGGCGAAAGATCGAAGTCGTTAGGCCAGGCCGAAGCAATTTGCAATCAGATGAGTGAAGCGGGGCTGGATCGTTCGTCGTTCCTGATCGCGCTGGGCGGCGGAATGGTGGGTGATCTCGGCGGATTTGCCGCGGCCATTTACCATCGTGGAATTCCTTGTGTGCAGGCGCCCACCACCTTGCTCGCGCAGGTGGACAGCTCCATCGGTGGAAAGACCGCGGTGAACATTGCCGTGGGCAAGAATCTGATCGGCGCCTGGCACCAGCCCGCGCTCGTGATCTCCGATACGGATACGCTCGCCACTTTACCGCCGCGAGAGTGGAAACAGGGGTTCGCCGAAATCGTCAAACACGCCATCATCCGCGATGCGAAAATGTTCGAAATGCTCCAGCACTTTGACGGGAAAGAGATCGCGGCACTGGTCCGGCGAAACGTCGCGATCAAGGCGGGCATCGTCGCTGCGGATGAACGCGAGACCAAGGGCGAGAGGGCGCTGCTCAATTTCGGCCACACGGTCGGTCATGCGATCGAGCGGGCGGGGGAATTTCTCCACTTTCTACACGGGGAAGCGGTCAGTCTCGGGATCGTGGCGGCCTGCGAGGTTTCCGTGCGAAAAGCGGGTTTGGCCGAAATGGAGCGAGATCGAATCCTGAGCACGTTACTGGATTTCGATTTGCCTACGTGCTTGCCGGCAAAATTTCCTCGAGAGAAGATTTTCGAAGCCATCCGCTTCGACAAAAAATTTCAGGGTCAGGAGGTGCGCTTCGTCGTCACGCCCGCGATCGGTTCCGCGCGTGTCGCCACAGATGTAACGATGGAGGACATCGAAGCCGCGATTGCCGAACTGTAGCGGCGGTCTATGACCGCCGAAGGATGTTGGTGCGAGAAGGAAAATCGTTCGGCGGTCATAGACCGCCGCTACAGCATTATCGCCGCGCGCCGCGATAATATTCGACCAATCCGTCGGTCACGCTGTCGACGTACTCCCGATAGATGCTCGGGCGTTCCACGCCGTCGATGGACCGAGTCCCGTCGTAATCTCCGGCTTGGACGCGCGCGAAGACTTCGCTGTTGTTCATGACGTACGGCTCGAAATAAACGACCGGGCATTGATAGAGCCGTGTCGCCACCAGGTTGCGCGCGTACACATAACCGCTCGCTCCGATTTTCGTGACAGTGTCGGTGGTATATTGATAGGGCGGCAGCTGAGTTTCCCTCGCCATCCTCGCCGCCACCGTGTCGGCGATATTGATCTCTTCGTCGTAGACGCGACTCAAGAGGCGTCGCACCATCTCGAAACGTTCGTCATCCGCCGCGAGCTCGGATTCCAGATAAGATCCATTCACGAGCAGATGAAGATGATTTTTATCGATGAAGGTGGGATTGCGCTCATCGCCCCAAGCCTCCGCATTGAAGTGCAGGCAGAGAACGAGATCAGGGCGCAGTCGGGAATTCACTCGCCGCGCTCGCTGGCGGATTTCGCTGCTCCGGTAGAAAAGAATTTCGCTCTGCCATCGAACCGTCTGCTCCCTTAAGGGATCGTCCGGCCCGCTGAAATCGTCGCGCGGAGTTTCCGTTCCGCCCGCCTTTAGCACTTCACGTGCGGCAGCTCTGAAATCCTTTGGGCGAAACGGCGTCACAGGTTCGTTCTTCGCGCGCACAAAAGAAACGCGGGCGCCAAGGGCCCGCAATTTCACCCCCAGCATTTTCGCCACCCGCAAGGTCATCTCACCTTCCTCGACCGGCGGCGCGTCTCCCAGCTTGAACCAGCGCTCTTCCATCTTCGCCCACTTGCCACCGATGTGGCCGGGATCGAGAGCGATCTTCAATCCGGAAAGAACGCCCGCCCGCTTCGAACGCGGCAGCGATTTCGCGTCGCGCCAGCTGCGCTCGCTCGATCCGCGCTTTTTCTCGTCAGTGGCGAACCGAAGCGTGAACCATGTTTGGGCGTCCCGATCCATCAAGATACACGCGAGATCTGGATCGATGCGGATCAGTTCGTCGCTGATGCCGTGGGTGGCGTAGACGCCGCGGAGCAGCCGTTCAAATTCATCGTGCGTGATCGAGCGCTGATATTTCTCCAGCGCCTTCCAGTTTGGAGGATCGGCCAGCGGATTACTGAGATGATCCGCGGAAAACGCCAAAGGAGATGCGAAGAGGAAGAGGAAGAGGAGGAGGAAAAGGAAGATGGGATGGGGAAGGGAGCGCAAGATCACGGTTTGGATTTCCGGCTGTTCAATACGATGCTCGCCGGATGCTGACGATTCTTTTTCTCGGCGACATTGTCGGCGAGCCAGGCCGCAGCGCGGTGATCGCGCAGTTGCCGCGCTTGAAAGAATTGCACGCGCTCGACTTCATCATCGTTAATGGCGAGAACGCCGCGGGCGGCCGGGGAATCACGCCGAAGATCACCATCGATCTGCTGCGGGCCGGAGTTTCCGTGATCACGACCGGCGACCATATCTGGGACCAAAAAGAGATTTTCTCCTTTATCGATACGGAGCCGCGTCTGTTGCGGCCGGTGAATTACCCTGATGGTGCGCCGGGCGCCGGATCGATCGTGCTCGAAACGGCGAAGGGGCCGGTGGGCGTGATCAATGTTCAGGGGAGAACTTTCATGCAGCCGATCCTGGAGAATCCTTTTCGTGCGGTGGAGATCGCGGTCGAAAAAATGCGCCAGCAGACCTCCGTCATTTTCGTCGATGCCCATGCTGAGACGACGAGCGAGAAGATCGCGCTCGGACGTTTTCTCGATGGAAAAGTTTCCGCGGTCATTGGGACCCATACCCATGTCCAGACCGCGGACGAAAGGATTTTCCCCGGGGGAACGGCGTTTCTCTGCGATGCTGGGATGTGCGGTCCCGCGAATTCGATTCTGGGCCGCGCAATCGACCCGATCGTGCACCGTTTTGTCTCGAATCTGCCCGCGCTTTTTCCAGTCGCCCGGGGCGAGGTCCGCCTATGCGGCGTGGTGATTTCGATCGACGAAGCGACCGGCCGCGCGGTGCAGATCACACGAGTGAATGAGCTGATCCCAGAACCGCCGCCATCGCCGGCGGCAGGTCTGTAGCCGCCGCCCTGTAGCCGTCGCCCTATGGGCGACGTGAGAGTTCACAGTATTACAGTTTTGGCGGCGCTTCGCACAGCGAAGCGGCCACAGCAGACTTTCCCACCAATGGCCGAGCGCAGCTATTCGCCAGCCGTCGCCGCGCTCTTTTCGGCCGCTTCTTCTTCCACGTCGTCCGCTTCCACCGAGAACCGTCGCTTTCGGCGAGCGGCCGGCAGCGGTGAGAGCGTCATGGTCACGTTGCGGCCGGCGATCTTCGGCTCCATCTCGACCTGCGACATTCCGGCCAGATCGTCGCGCACTTTTTCCATTAGCTGCATCCCAAATTCCTGGTGGGCCATTTCGCGCCCGCGGAATTGCAACTGCACGCGCACTTTGTTCCCTTTATCCAGGAACGCTTCGCCGTGCCGAATTTTCGTCAGGTAATCGTGATCGTCGATGTTTACCCGGAACTTGATTTCCTTCAGCTTGGTTCCCGAAGTTTTCTTGTCCTTCTCCTGTTTGGAAATGTCGTAACGGAATTTTCCGAAATCGACGATTTTGCAAACCGGCGGGTTCGCCGTGGGCGCGACTTCGACCAAATCCAGGCCGAGACTTTGAGCTTTGCGCAAGGCGTCCGAGAGCTTCATGACGCCGAGTTGTTCGCTGGTGGATGAAAGGATGACCCGGACTTCTCGGGCGCGAATCCGACCGTTTACACGAATTTGTGGTTGCAGATTAAATCAAAGCTCCTGGCCGGCGAAGCGGGAAGTGAACCGCGTCGCCGTTTTTATTTCACCGCATCTTCCCAGGCTTCATCGCTGTCGCCCGAAACACTTCTGCCTCACCGCGACTGCGGACATCGTGGTGACGAGCCCGCGCTTTTTTCGCGAGCCGACTGGAAGATGTAGGCAACATTGCTTTTGAGGCAAGGTTAATCTGTCAGGGTCTGCTACTCCTTTTCGTGCTTGTGATCGTGCTCGAAAGAAAAAACAGAATCGATCGCGAGCAGGAGCACGAGCACGATTACAATAAAGGTGGCGCGCCGAAATGCGCGGCGTGCGAGTCGTAGGCCGCAAGATCTTCGAGCATGGCCTCGATGGTAGCGATCAGCGGTGGCAACGTTGCGATGCCGGAAAAGACCGCGCGATCTCCGATCTCGCTTTCGATGGCGAAGGTCGGTCGCTGGGTCACTTGCAAGCTGTGGAACTGCGCCGTGCTGGCGCGTGCCCGGGCTTCTACCTCGGAGGAGCGCGCGCATTCCAGCAATTTCGTTTGATCGAGTTTTCCGGCTTGTGCGCCTACAGCCGCCGCGACCTCCCATTTTGCAACCTGTTGTCCCTCCCGCAACGCGGCGTGCGCGATCGCACTCCAGACCCGATCGTCCGTTATCCCGAAGTCACGCGCGGCTTCGGCCACGAGATTCGGCGCGAGATACTCGGTCAAGCCCGGTTCGAACCAGCCCGCGTTCAGCATGAAAGGAGACCGCATGATGGTGCCGCTGCGACGGTAATACCATTCCGATTGCTCGCGGGTTGGCGGGAGACCCGAAGCATCCATCAACGCAATCTTCCAATTGAAAGCGACGCGATCGGCATAGCGCTTTTGCAATTCAGTCCACGCCGACAATCCCCAATAGCACCACGATGAAATCACTTCGAGATAAAGGGTCGCTTCTAAACGCATCGATTTGGGCTCCTTCGTCGCTGGTTAAACTTCTTGTTTTGGAAATTTGAACGTCCAACGTCCAACCTTCAACTGCGAACGAATTCGCGAGAAGGCTTTCGAAGCGCGAAAGGTTGCGCGAGCCCGGCGTTCGAAGTGAACGAGATGATCGACCTGAACCACATCCTCCTCTTTATCGCCTGCGTCTCGCCCATGGTGCTGCTCGCGCAAACCTGGAAACGCGGGGGGATGAATCGCGGCTGGCGGCTGGCGGCGTTGGCGGTGCTGATTGTGACGGGAGTCTCATGGATCGTGCTGCCGAACATGGCGGGATTTGTCGGAGGGGGCGCTTGGGTCGCCCTGATGCTGGTCCCCGCCATGGCCCTGCGCAAAGCCACTGAGCTTGCCGAGCAGCAACGTTACACGTCGGCGCGACGCCTGGCCCGCGCGTTGCGCTTCCTTCATCCGGCTGACGGTTTGCTCGAACAATCCGAGATGCTTCATGCGCTCGAAGTCGCTCAGCGCGGCGATTTCGATTCCGCGCTCCGGCTCCTCGCGCCGTTGAAGAATAACCATACAGATACCGGCCGTCAGGCGACCGCACTTTCCTTTCGGCTCCGCGCGGATTGGAAAGGTCTGCTCGGGTGGCTTCGCGCCGGCTTGCCGCCAGGAACCATGCAGACGGATGTTGGGTTGCAGCCGCTCTATCTGCGGGCCCTTGGCGAGACGGGTGCGCGGGACGAACTTCTCTTCGAATTCACCACGAATGCGAAGAGAAGTTCGTCCCGCGCACCCGTCTCGCCAAGGGCCCGCAGCAGTTTGCTGGCGGTGCTGGCCTTTGGCGGTCGGGTGCTGGCGCTGTCAAATTTTCTTCAGACCAACCGGCACAAGCTTTCGCGGGACACTAAGGAGTTTTGGCTGGGAACCGCCGAACTCGCGGCGGGCGAAATGCAAGCCGGTCGGGCGCGCTTGGAAAATTTGCGCGTCAGGACCAGGGACGGCTTGATCCGTGCGGAAACTTCGGATCGCCTTGCCTGCGCGCACAAGATTGCGGCCGCGCCGCTTCCGCCGGCCAGCGATGCGTTGCTTCGGCGGATTGAGCAAAGCGATCGCTCGTCGCCGCAGATTTTTGCTTCGCGCAAGACGCGGCCCACCACGATGGTGCTCATCTTCATCGCCCTCAATCTCGCGATGTTCCTGGCCGAGTTGGCGGGGGGCGGCTCGACCAATCCGTTGACCTTGCACCGACTGGGCGCACTGGAATTCTTTGCCGTGCGGTTCGGAGGAGAGTACTGGCGTCTCCTCACTTCGCTCTTCCTGCATTACGGCCCGCTCCATCTCCTTTTCAATCTCTATGCGCTTTTCATTATTGGCCCGGGATTGGAGCGAGCGATTGGGTCGATGCGTTTCAGTCTTTGCTATCTTCTCTCAGGATTGGGCTCCAGCATCGGCGTTCTCCTCTTACGCTCGCTGGGACTGAACAGTGCCGAACAACTGGTAGGCGCGTCTGGTTGCGTGATGGGCCTGGTGGGCGCCTGGGCCGGTTTGCTTTTGCGTCATCGAGATACGCCGATGGCGGGACGTCGCTTGAAGAACATTCTCGTGATCGTAGCGATCCAGACGGCGTTCGATCTCTCTACGCCGCAGATCAGCATGGCCGCGCACATGAGCGGGTTGGTGACCGGCGTGGCGCTCGGTTTGATTCTGGCGCCGCGATCGCTTCGCGCGTGAGATCATCTGTAGCGGCGGTCTATGACCGCCGACCGCACATCACAAAACGACGCCGGCGGTCATGGACCGCCGCTACAGGTCCGCGGCGCGGCGTCCCTACCTCCAAGGGATGGAACGCTTGATGCTAAAGTTTTTCCTGCCAGATTCACGCTTCCTTTTCCATTTAAGGGCGCACGCGTTCCATGCCGACCTACCACACCTATAACGTGATCCCCACGCTCCCCGCGGCCCTCGAGCCGTTGCGCGAGATGGTTTTCAATTTGTGGTGGACCTGGGAACCCTCCGCTCGCCGTCTTTTTCGACATCTCGATCCCGAGCTCTGGAATCGCACGAACCATAACCCCGTCCGCATGCTGCAGCTTTCCCGGCAGGCACGGCTGGTGGAGGTGTCGCAGGACAAAAATTTTCTGCGCGAGCTGAAGGAGGTGCACGATGCCTTTCGCCATTATCTCGCGCGGAAAGACACCTACGGAAAAACCGGCAAGGGGAGCGCAATCGAAAAACCGGTCGCCTATTTTTCAGCCGAGTTCGGCTTCCACGAATCGATCCCGAATTATTCCGGCGGCCTCGGGATTCTCGCGGGAGATCATTGCAAGTCCGCGAGCGATCTCGATCTGAATTTTGTCGCGATCGGGTTGCTCTACCGGCACGGCTACTTCAAGCAGGAAATCGATAAGGAAGGCATCCAGCACGCGGTCAGCCTCAACCAGAATTTCCATCATCTGCCGATCAAGGAAGTGCGGGGAGGCGAGAGTAATCTGGTCATCTCCGTCCGTCTGCTGGATCGAGAAGTTCTGGCGAAGGTTTGGGAGCTGCACGTTGGCCGCATCACTCTCTACCTGCTCGACACCGATATCGCCGAGAACCGAGCGGAAGATCGCCGGATCACGGCCGAGCTCTACGGCGGCGATCTCGAAATGCGGATCCGGCAGGAGATCGTGCTGGGCATCGGAGGCGTCAAGGCGCTCACCGCGCTCGGAATCGAAGCGGAGGTTTTTCACATGAACGAAGGCCACTCGGCCTTCCTCTCGCTCGAGCGCATTCGGTTGCAGGTCGCGGAGAAGAAGCTCGATTTTTATTCCGCCTTGCAGGTCGTCGCCTCCGCCAACGTTTTCACGACCCACACACCCGTCCCGGCGGGGAACGACGCTTTTCCGAGAGAGATGATGCGGAAATATTTCGGTGAGTTTGCCGCGCACTTGCAAATTCCCTTCGACGAATTTTTCCGCCTGGGCCAGACGAGTGTGAACCCACAGGACGCCTTCAGTATGACGGTCCTGGCCTTGCGAGTCAGCCGGCACTCAAATGGTGTGAGCAAATTGCATGGCGAAGTGAGTCGATCGCTTTGGAAAGATGTCTGGGCCGGTGTGCCGGGGCACGAAGTTCCCATCACCAGCATCACCAACGGCGTGCACACGAAAACGTGGATGGCGCCGGAGTTCTCCGCGCTCTACCAAAAATATCTCGGCGATTGGGAAGAGCACCTGACCGATCCGGACTTCTGGCGTCGCGTGACCGACATTCCCGATGCCCAGCTCTGGGAGACCCACCAAAAATTGAAGCTGCGTCTGGTCGAGTTTGTGCGCGAGCGCGTCCGGACGGCGTGGGAACGCTCGGGAGAATCGCCCGAATCGATCCGGAGCGTGAATCGCATTCTCGATCCGGAGATTCTGACGATCGGATTCGCGCGGCGGTTCGCGACCTACAAACGCGGCGCCTTGTTATTCAGCGACCAGGAACGTCTGAAGCGGTTGCTAAACGACGACACGCGGCCGGTGCAATTCATCTTCGCCGGCAAATCGCATCCGCAGGACGAAGGCGGCAAGGCGCTAATCCAGCAGGTTTACAAATTCAGCCGCGAACGCGGGTTCGAAAATCGCATGGTCTTCGTGGAAGATTACGATACCTACATTGCGCGCCGGCTGGTGCAGGGAGTGGATCTCTGGTTGAACAATCCGCTCCGGCCGCTGGAGGCGAGCGGCACCAGCGGAATGAAATTGCCGCCCAACGGCGGATTGAATTTGAGCGTGCTGGATGGCTGGTGGTGCGAGAGCTACAACGGGAACAACGGCTGGGCCATCGGCGCCGAGATCAAGAGCGGCAGCGTCGATTTCCAAAGCGAGGTGGATGCCGGCAGTCTCTACCAGATCCTGGAGAACCAGATTATCCCGCTTTATTATGCGAAGCCCGACGGAAAATTGCCTCTGGCCTGGCTTCAGTTGATGCGCGAATCGATCCGCAGCATCACGCCGGTTTTCAACACGCACCGGATGGTGAAGGAATATGCCGAACGTCTCTACACTCCGGCGGCCAAGGCCCATCGGGAATTCGCCCGCGATGATTGCGCAGCTGCGACCGCCCTCAGCAAATGGAAGGCGAAGATGCGGAAAGATTGGCCGCAAGTAACCATCCTCGATGTTCAGGTCGGCAACGATGATCGCCAGAATATCCACGTGGGCGAAGCACTTCAGGTCTCCGCGAAAGTTCATCTGGGCGCCGTCGCGCCCGACCAAGTGCGAGTGGAGGTTTACCACGGTGAAGCCGACAATGGCGGGATCAAAAATCCAGCCGTTACGATTTTGGACGGGAGCGCGCCATCGGAAGGCGAAGGGAATTATGTTTACCAAGGCTCGGTCCCGGCGTCCGACAGCGGAACCTACGGCTTCAGCGTGCGCGTCGTCCCGATCCATCCCCATTTGATGCAAACGCACGAGTTGCGTCTCATCACGTGGTCGTGAAAAACATTTAGCGACTTAACGACTTAGTGATTCAACGAATGAGAAAGCCAATCGCTCAGTCGCTAATTTCTAGAGAGCCGAGATAGCGCGCAGAAACTCCGGGAGCTCCGTTTCTTCTCCGACCAGTCCATTCAGTGCATTGAGACGTTCACCACCCGCCGGCTCCGGCAGCGAAACCCGGTGGGAACGCGCGCCACTCGTGAAAGTCATTTCGTCCCATTGAATAGACTTGATCGCGTCGTTGAATCTTGCGACCGAGCGGCCACGGAAATAAGCGCGTGTGGTGTCCGGCGGGGTGAAAATGGCGCTCTTGATTTCGTCCTCGCTTATAAAGCCTCTCATCGAGCCCTGACGCAGCAGCTCATAAAACAAACCCTGGTCGGGGAGAATATTGTGGTATTCGAGATCGATGGCCTGAAGCCACGGGTCGGTCCACGAAAGTTTCTCTTCCTCTCGAAGGGCCCCGAGCAGGAACTTTTTTGCCACCCAATCGACGCGATCGCGAGTGAGAGCGACGTCGCGCTCCAGATCGTTCAGCACCGTCTCCCATTCCCGCAAAAGCCAAACCGTTTCCGGATCGTCAGCCGCGATTTTCTCGGCGGCTCTAAAGTAAAGCCGCTGCACGTCGATCGCGGAAATCTTGCGCCCATCACTTAACTCCAGGATCCAGTCATAATTCTGATCGCGGCTAATGGACTTCGTCGCATTGACCGGCTGCGCGATCTCGAGCTGGGGAGCTTCACCGCGCTCGATCAATTCCAGCACGAGGGCCGTGGTTCCGATCTTCAGGGCCGTGGCCCACTCGCTCATATTCGAATCGCCGAGGATGACGTGAAAGCGGCGGTAGAGATTCGCATCCGCATGCGGCTCGTCGCGGGTGTTGACCAGCGGACGCTTGTTCATCGTATCGATGCTCACCAGCACGCTAAAGAAATCGGCGCGCTGTGAGATCTGAAAAATTCCGGGCTGGCCGGCGGCGCCTTCCGCTTCAATTCCCATCTTGCCGGCGCCGGCGAATATTTGCCGGGTGATCAAGAACGGCAGCACTCCCGTCACCAGCCGATCCCACGGCAGCTCGCGGCGCATCAGGTAATTGTCGTGGCACCCGTAGCTGTGGCCGACGAAATCGGTGTTGTTTTTGTATAACCGCACCTCCTCATTTTCAGGCAGCTTCAGATTTCTGCGACGCGCGCACTCCGCCAGAATCCGCTCGCCGGCCTTCTCGTGCGCGACCAGCTGACGCAAGGTGGTGCACTCCGGAGTCGAGTACTCCGGATGAGCATGATCGTTGTAGAAGCGCGCGCCATTCGACAACACCAGATCGCTTTTGATCTCCTCGAAGCTCAGGGGCCGGTTCTTATCGATCTCGTAGTAAGCCGATTCGTCCGTGTCCTGGAGCAATTCCGCCGCTCGAAATCCTCGTGCGTCCCGATGCGGATCCTCGAGCGCATAATCCCATTTCATATGCGCGCCGTGTTCCGTGTAGGAGCGCACCAGCTCGATGGATTCCGCGACTACGTCCACCGATTCCGCACCGTGAATCGTAATCCCGTATTCTGTCTCGATCCCAAAGACCCGCTTCATCTCCCATCAACATAACGCACGGGATGCGCGGCGCTAAACAGCAGATGAAATTCTGCGTTGCCTGTCCCTACGCCGTCGCAACAATCAGCCGCCAGAGAACGGCACTCTGTTCCAGCGGATGCTGATGGTGATTCGCTGGTGGCAGGGAATCGCCGGCGTTTGCAGTGACCTCCTGGCCGCAGCCTTGGCACTTATAGATCCCACAGTGAGGCGCTGGTGTGCCAGGCGCAAGAGCGGGATCGAAACGGGAATCGGGCGTGTTCGTCAAGTAATGGGAGTATTTATAAGAAGCCATAGCAGCAGTGATCGTTCAGCAAGATTTTCTCATCGGGGGTTGATGCCGTCAGGAGCAGGGCATGCCCTTCGGGATTGTTCTAGCAAAAAAGTGAACCCGTAAAGTAGGAGAATTCCTACAGTTCGTGCAAAGACGGGGCATCAGTCAGCTCCGATGCCATTGCACCGGTATTCCTTCGACGCCTTGCTTTCGGTTCGATTGCCTGTCTCCGGATTGCGCGAAAATCCATCGAGTTTGGTTCGCCGAGGCAAATCGTATCAAAGTTTTTTGCGAAATCTGACAACTTGTACCCGCAAATCTCGTAATTCCTTTTAGACCCATGTCTTTGGATCCATCGATCGACCAAACCGGCTTCCCGCCGTCTTCGACCCTGCAAGCGTTGCTTGTGGTGGACCTTGAGGGGCGAGTTCAATTCGCCACCGCGCAAGCCCGTCTTTGGTTGAACGATTTCGTACCGGCGGCTCCAGCCCCAGACCGTCTCCCGGAGGCATTAATCCGTTGGCTCGCCAACGGGATCTCCGGGGGGCAGCCCTCCAGATTCATTGTAGAGCTGCCGGAAACGCGACTCTGTCTTCAACTGCTTTTTCGCGAATCAACCTCTATCTGTTTGCTAATGGAACAAAGCGCGCAGATCGACGCGAGGCAGGTTAGCGGCAAGCTGACCGAGCGGCAAATCGAGGTGCTCCTCTGGGTCGCGCGTGGAAAAACGAATGCACAGATCGGCGAAATTTTGAGTTTGAAAACGCGGAAAATCGGGAAGTGTCTCGAGCGAATTTTTCCGAAGCTCGGAGTCGAGAATCGCACTGCGGCCGCAAGCTTCGTCCTCCAGACGAATGCCGCAGCCTGGTGCCGCGCGTTTTAGCGCACAAAGTTTCTGCCGCGCCATTTAGCGAGGTCGCACTGCAATCTGTGCCGCAGCGTCGCCCGCGCGAGTTCCCGTCGCGAAACATCCTTGAAGAAGGTAGCCGCCGGTTGGCGCTTCCCATTCGATCATTTCGCCCGCCACAAAAATCCCGGGCAGCTTCCGGAACATCAGATTGTTGTCCAAGTCGCTCCAACGCACGCCGCCGGCGGAGGAAATCGCCTCTGCGATTGGGCGCGGGGCGCGGAGGGGCAAGGTGAAATTCTTCAGGCGCTCGATCATCAGAGCCGGATCCAGGCAATCGTCGGGTGAAATCGTTTCGAGGAGCGCGATGACCGCGACACTTAGTTTCCAGGCGCGAAACCAGTCGCGGGCCGCGGACAAATTCGTCACTCGTTCACGCAGCTCTGCCACCGTGAGTTGCGGTTTGAAATCTATCGTCAGCTGCGGCGTTTTCATTGACCGAAGCGTCCGGCCAAGACGATAGATCGCGCCGCCCTCGAGCCCGGACTGCGTGATGAGCAATTCGCCGGAGACTGATTCGTCTCCGGCGCGCGCGGTGAGATTTTTTAGCGGCAGTCCTTCCGCGCGCGCGAGCAGTTCGGGAGGCCAATCGACTTCCCAACCGCAATTAGCCGATTGCCACGGGGCGACGTCGACTCCATGCGCGGCGAGAATCGCAGGCCACGTTCCGTCCGAACCGGTCTCCGGCCAGGACGCGCCCCCGAGCGCGAGAACGATCGCCTGGGCGGTGAAAGAAATTCTATTGTCGGGAGCTTCTAGGGGGATGGATGGTTTCACGACCATCCTCGCTTTCTCTGCCGGCGGTTTGTAAACCGCTCCTTGGGGTTCGAAGTCGGCGCGCCAACGGTCGGCTTCTCGCGTTAGATCGACGAAGCGTAAACCAGTGCGGAATTGCACGCCGCTCGCGCGGAGACGCCTGACCCAGTTCCGCAGGAGCCCAGCAGCCTTTTGTCCACGCGGAAAGACCCGGCCACTGGTGCCGACGTAGGTCTCGACGCCGAGTTCCGCGGCCCACGCTCGCAGATCACCGGGCCCGAAGCCGGCGAGCAAATCGCGCCAGCGTTCGGGTTCATCTACATAGCGCGCCGGGAAATTTTCCATCGGCTCGCCATGGGTGAGGTTGAGCCCGCCCCGGCCGGCCACGAGAAACTTCCGACCCACGGAACGTTGCGCCTCGCAGACGATTACGTCCGCGCCCCCAGCTCGGGCGACCTCCGCCGCGCGCAATCCCGCAGGGCCGCCGCCGATGATGAGAACGGAGTTAACGCGCATCTCCGACTGTACCGCACAGGTTGTCATCCCGAGCCGCGCAGACGGCGAGGGACCTCGCAAGCGCTCCGCCGCCTCCGTGCCACAACAGGCGCATACGTCAGGTGACGCATCGTGTCTTGAAGATAGTGCAATTTACAGTTATGAGGTCCTTCGGCGCGCTTCGCCTGCCTCAGGATGACACGCCTCTCAATAGTCGCTCCTTATCGCATCACCTGTTCAACCGACGTCGGATCATCGAGTAAGATCCATTCCACGATCGAAAGCGGCAGGCTCCCGTTCTTGATCAGGTCATCGTGGAATTGCCCGAGACGAAACCTGGCGCCGGCCTTGTCGCGATAACGGCCGAGCAAATTCATGATCTGCCATTTGCCCACGATGTAGCTGATCTTTTGCGTGGGGCTCGAAGCGGCGCCCGCGGCTTCGCCTTCGGCCGCTTCGCGATCGAGTCCACCCGCTTCCATGAAATATGTGACAGCCTGCTCGAACGTCCATTTGCCGGTGTGCAAATTCACGTCAACGCCGATGCGCGCGGATCGATAGCGCGAAAGCCGCAGGATCTGCCCTTGAGAGGCGGAATTTTCGGGATATAAGCCGGTCCGCATCAGCATTTCTTCCCCATACAATGCCCAGCCTTCGACAAAGACACCGTCTCCATGCTGGCGCCGGATTTCGTCGGTCAGATGATTCGCGATCGAGAGCTGCATGAAATGGCCGGGAATGCCTTCATGCCCGAGGATCGGCCGCGGATCTTCGATCGCCGCGCGGATGTAGAAGTTTTTCGACTCGGGATTGTAAGTCGGGATAAAGAAAAAGCCGGCCGGATCCTTGTCGTACACGCCCGGTGGATTCATGAACCCGCCGGGGCTGGTTGGTTTGAACGCTTCGGGTAACTGGCGAATCTCGAAACGGCCGAGATAATCGGGAATGGTGACCAGTTGATGCTCCTTCATGAAATTGATCATCTCCTGCTCGCGGCTTTCATACGCTTTGAGGAACGACGCTTGGTCCGGCGGAATGTTTTTGCTCCGGGCTGGGTTCGGATCGGCCAGCGAAGGATCGGGCAGCAGCGATTCGAGCGCGCGATAACGAGCCAACTCGACGCGTCCGATCATCTCGACCTGCGAGGCGTCGAGTGGGAGCAACAGGACATGATGGAGGTAGTAATTGTAATTCACCGCGCCCATCGGAGCGAAGGCCACCATCGAAGGCAGGCGCTTCTCCAGCTGGTCGGCGAATCCGTGGATCGCGACCAGCGCCGCATCCCGTGCTTTCACCAGCTCGTCGCGCTCGTTTGGCGCGAGATCGCGCGCGAGGGTCATCAGACTCTCGGTAAACAGAGGATCGATGGCGCGCGCCGAAGCGATCGCGAGTTGCGCAAAAAGTTTCACCGGTTTTTGCAAATTGCGCTCGCCCTGCGCGAGCACCGCCGGCATTTGCTTTAGGCGCGCAGTCGCCGCGACCGCACGGTTGCGCGGCGTTTCGTATTCCTTTTTCAGGAGCGAAAAAATCCCGGTGCTGCATTCGCCGACATAAAGTTGCGGGTCGGTCTTTTCCGATTCGAGCACGCGGTTGTTGAAGTCGGCGCCTTCGAGCTGCGCGCGGAATAGCATCCAATCGATGCGATCATCTTTCGGCCAATTCGAGGTGGCCATGGCGCGCACCTGATCGAGCAGCTTGCGGAGATGTTGAGCGCGTTCGGCGATTTTGCCGGCGTCGTAATCGGTCAGGCGATTATCCCAGGTATGAAGGCCGGCGTCGCTGCTGCCGACCGGGTAGTTTTCATTCCGCCACGCGTAATAATCGTCGGCCATCTTGCGGAGTGTGGCGATGTCGGCGGCGTTCGCCCTGGTCGAAGGCGGTTTGACCGCAGGCGTTTCTTTTGTGATGAGCGCCTTATTCGAAACGTCGCTCCTGGGCTCCGGCGTTGGCTGCGCACATAAGCTTGGACCAAGCGCCACGAAGATTACCGCGAGAGAAATGAAACGAGCGAGTGACTTCATGCGCCGAGGCTAACCAAGGAGCGGCGGTTTACAAACCGCCGTTTTTTTGGTTCGGCGGTTGGAAACCGCCGCTCCTCGGTGGATCGAGCGCTCCGCGATCGACCTAAATCACTCCGCCGCGGGCGGGTGCCTTGGACTGCTCATCCCGGCGCACGGGCGAAAGTTTGACCACGTTTTCCGGATCGTAATCGATCAGCTTGAACCAATCCTCCGTCATATCGGTTGGCGGGAAAATATCGTTCTCGGTGAACTCGGCGATGAACGAAAGCTGCAAGTCGCTCTCACTGATTCCGCCAGGCGATTGCATGGAATTCTCCCTGCCTTGATTGGCGATCGCGCGTTTAATTGCCATTCCCTTGGCGCGCTCGACGATTGACGCGATAATCGCGCCGCTCAGCAGATCGCTCCGATAAAGGACTTCCTTTCGGCCGCTTCGCAGCGTGATCTCGAGGAATTTATTTTCGTCGCGCCGCGCGAATTGCACTTCCAGAATGCGTTCGATCAACCGGTCGATCGCAGCCCCGATGTTACCGGCTTCCTTCGCGAGCGCGCCGTCATAGGGGAGATCGTTCGTCAGATAAATCCGGTAGATCTCGCGGGCGCCGTCCTGATTCGGCCGGTTGACCTTGATCTTCCGGTCGATGCGGCCGGGCCGGAGAATGGCGGGATCGATCAGGTCCGCCCGATTCGAGGCGAGAATGATCACGACATCGTGGAGCGAATCGATGCCGTCCATCTCCGAGCAAAACATCGGCACGAGCGTGGAAAGAATATTCGAGTAACGAGAGGCGCGCCGCGTTCCCAGGATGCTTTCTGCCTCGTCGATGAAAAGGAAAGGGAGATAACCTTCGCGGCGTTTTTCACGGGCGGTCGAGAAAATTTCACGCACGATCCGCTCCGATTCGCCCACCCACATGTTCAGGATTTCCGGGCCTTTGACGTGCATGAAGTATTCCTTCATCTCATTGCCCGTTTTTTCGCGGAGCTGTTTCGTCAGATTGTAAGCGGTCGCTTTGCCGATGAGCGTCTTGCCGCAACCGGGTGGACCGTAGAGCAGAAAACCTTTCGGCGTCGCGTGCTGGAATTTCTGAAACAACTCGCCGTGGATGAGCGGCAGCTCGATCGCATCCTTGATCGCCTGGAGCGCCTGGTCCTGTCCGCCCACCTTTTCCCAGGGCAATTCCGGCACCTCGTCGAGGTAATGCTCGCGCGACTGCGGATGAGCCAACACTTCCAGCGCTACGCGATAATTGGGATCGACCCGCACTTCATCGCCAGACTTGAGAGTCGCCTTCATCAACTCGGCGGAGCGCTGAAGGATGAGAGATTGCAACCCATGTTCGGAGCCGACCCGCAGCCGGTCCGCCCCGAGGACCTCGGTGATTTTCGTCACCGGCCCCGCGGTCTCAAAACCAAGGTCACCCACGATGACATAAGCTTCGTTGACCAGAACCCGCGTGCCCTTCTTGAGCTTCGCGAGATTGATGCGGGGATCGACGTTGCAATAATAATCCGCGCCACCCACCACGATATGCGCTGTCTCCCGCGCAGGATTGCTCAAGTAAGTGCCAATGCGGTTCGCGGGCGAAGTAACCTTCTTGATCACTTCCTCGAGCTTCTCGATCATCTGCTGCGCTTCGCCGATTGTCTCTTCCTGCGCGGCAATTTCCGCGCGGATCAGAAACAGCTCGCGGCGGTTTCGATCGTCGGGAGGAAAGGAAGCGAGAATCAGATCGAAAGCTTCGAGCAAACTTAGCTCGTGTTTCCCCGGCCGATCCTCGGGGTTTTCGAATTGTTTGCTGCGCTCGTCGTTCATTCGGAGAGTATCGCTTCGATTATAAGCCGAGCCTGACGCGCCGCAAACGGGGGTCAGCAGACCATCTTCAATGCGACGAAAAAGAGGTTGAAGGGGTCGGGGCCGCGACCTAACCTGCTTCGCTTTTCGCGAGGGAGTCTTAGCTCAATTGGTTAGAGCGCCGCCCTGTCACGGCGGAGGTTGCGGGTTCGAGCCCCGTAGACTCCGAATTTCCCTTTTCCTCCTCGGGCTCCTGCTCGTATTCAAAGGGATCGAGCACAGCACGAGTTTGTCACGCCGACCCCAATCTCGCCCCTCGCCAAGTGAAGCTGAGTAGATAAGAGTTGAGGCCGCATGCGAAAATTATTTCCGGTGCTCGCGTTGTCATTTGCAGCCCTCGCCACCCGTGCTGAACCGCTCTTGCCGACCAGCGAAGGGACCTCTTGGGAATATGAATCCACCGAAACGCTGACCGGCGCCGCGCCCGTGCATTCCATCGTCACCGCGCGCGCCGGAAAGCAGCTCTTCGAAGGAAAAGAGCTCGTGAAACTGGAAACTCTTTCCGGCGGCGCCGTCACGAAAACCGAGCTGGTGAACGTTAACGAGCAGGCCATCGTGTGCGTCGCCCGCAGTGGCAAGGATGGGAAGATGTCGAAATTGAATCCGCCGGAAATCATTGTCCAGGCTCCGTTAAAGGTGGGCGCCGCGTGGGACGCCGAAGGCGAAGTGGTGGGCAATAAGATGCATCAACACTTCACCGTCGTGGCCGAAGAGAACGTGACGGTGCCCGCTGATGTTTTCCGTGCCTTCCATCTTCAATGCGAAGATTCATCAATCATGTCGATCAAGGTGGACCGTTGGTTCGTTCCCGGGACGGGACTGGTGAAGGAAAGCGCGGTGGTGAGAGGCCCGGGCGTTCTACAACGTGTCACTCTGGAATTGAAAAAGCTAACCGAAGTCATCGCAAAACCTCGAGCCACGCCATCACCGGTCCCACCCAAAGCCGACGCGAAGCCAACAATCGTTCCTTCCAAAGCCGAAGCTCCGCCTTCGCCCACGCCGGTTGCTTCTTCGCCGAAGCCGGCGGAAGCGCCCGCGTCGCCGGAGCAGGAAAAGCCGGTCGCTCCGGCGAAGAAACTTACCGTGGAAGTATCGAGCGAACCTGCGGGCGGCTTGAAGACACGATTCAAATCCAACGTCGCTAACATCTACGTGAGATGGCACGGCCACGACCTCCCTGAGGGCGCAAAGGTGCGCGTCGCATGGGTCGCGGAAGACGTCGGCGATATCGTCGAACCGAATTTCATCATCGACGAAACCGAGAGTGTTGCGCCCACGGCTGATGCCAGCGCTCGCTTTACCCTGGGGCGACCGCCGGACGGTTGGGCCGAGGGAAAATATCGCGTCGAATTCTATCTCGACGACGCATTGATCGAGACAATTAAAGTATCGATCGAGAAGTAGCGGCAACGCGGTCGACCTCCGAACGGGATCGTCGCAGATCTTCCGCTCTCTCCTCCAACCGTTTGAGAGAGGAAATGAGACGGCAAGAAAAGCAGCGAACCTAACGAGTAGGGAACTCCGTCGGCCGGGGTCGACTGCGCGCGGGAGGCCTGCGCAACCGGCCCAGCAAAATTGTTAAAAAAGGTCTTGAACCTCTTCCGCCTTTCTTGCTAATCCCTTCGGGAGCCCTAACCAACCCCTAACGAAAGAGATATTTATGATCAGATGTGGACTGAAAAAGTTTGGATTCGTCGGAACCGCTCTCGCAGTCGCCGTTGCGATGCCTCTTCTCCTGGCCTCCAGCGCGTTTGCGCAGGAACCCGCCCCCTCGCCGACATCGGAATTAGTCTCCTACAATGAAAACGGGACCGTGGTCCAGAGGGCCGAAGTCTCGACGGAACGCGTGTTCGTAACCGGGTCGGCGATTCCGACGGCCGCCGAAGTGGGGCCCAACCCGGTCCTGAACGTCACCCGCGATCTGATCGATAAATCCGGTGAACGCAGTACGGAGGAACTCCTGCGCAATCTTCCCATCGCGAACGCGAATGGCGTCCCGGTTTCCAACAACGAGAACGGCTCGAACACCGCTGTGGGCGCGGCCACGATCGCGCTGCGCGGCTTCGACGCTCGCGCGACCCTCATCCTCCTCGATGGCCGCCGCGTTGCGCCTTATCCCACGGGCAACCGACGCGTCGTCTTCGTCGACTTGAATACGATTCCGGAAGCGTCGATCCAGAGCATTGAAATCTTGAAGGATGGCGCGTCGACCACCTACGGCGCCGATGCCGTGGCGGGCGTGGTGAACATCAAGCGCTATCACGACTATCGCGGCGCGGAGGCGAGGATCGAGTACGGAAACACGACCGACGGAGACTCAGGCACATTCGCCACCTCGCTCCTGTTCGGGGTAGGAGACGGAAAGACGAACGTCTCCGGCACGATCAACTATTACCATCGCAATTCGATCTTCAATCACGACCGCGATTATTCGGCGGTGCCGCCGTTTTTGAGCAGCAATGCGAGCCCTTATAACCTCCAGGTGACGAACGCGGCCGTGGCGGAAGCCGGCGGGACGGTGATTCCCAGTAGCAGTGGCAACCAGTTTGCCAGCGCGCCCAACGGCACGACCGGTTTGGCTCCGGCCAACAGTTACCTCTACGGGGCCGGGCGGCCGAGGTCAGGCCCCAATGGCTTTAACTTTAATGAGTTTTCTCTCTCGTTTCCAGACTCTGAGCGCTACGGCGGTTACGTCGCGATGGACCACAAATTCTTCGGCGACCAGCTCGTCGTCTACGGAGACGCCCTGTACCAAAACGTAAAGACGCACAATGAACTGGCGGCGCCGGCGACTGGGAATTTCCAGACCCCCGGGTTTATCACGCTCGCGATCCCGCCACGGGTCGCGAATCCTGCGGGAACGACCCCGTTCGGCGGGCCCACTTACGCCGAAACAGGAGTGACTCCCGGCGCGTTCAATCCCTTTAACCCCTTCAACCAAATCATTTCTGGCGGGACGCGAGCGCGCCTGGCGGAATTCGGCAACCGACTTTTCGACAACGAGAGTGACGCATGGCTCAGCACGCTCGGTTTTCGTGGCGACAAGTTATTCAACGGCACGTGGGGTTACGACGCAGGCTTCCGCTATAGCCAAATCAAAAACACCACCACCGGAACACAAGTCTCCATCTCGCGCTTTAACCGCATCATGAACCAGGCCGACCCGATCTTTAATCCGGCCTCGTCCGAATACATCGGCACGACGGTTGCCTTCAATCCCTTCGGCGATTTCCGCGTCCCCATCCCCTCCAACGACGCTTCGGTCGAGTTCGCCCGGGTCCATCCCGTAGACATAGACACTTCGAAACTGGCCACTCTCGATTTGTCGATCTACACGACCGACCTTTTCGACCTGCCGGCCGGCGGAGTTGGCTTTGCCTTTGGCGGGCAATTCCGGCGTGAATCGCTGAAGGAAGAACCCGACCAGCTCAACATCAACGGCGATATCGCCGGCAACTCCGCGATCGCCACCGCGGTGGGTGGCCGGAAGTCTTATGCCATCTTCGTGGAGACCAGCATCCCTATCTTCAGCGAAAAGAATGCCGTTTCCGGATTCCATGCCTTGGACCTGACCGCGGCCGGACGATACGAAGCTTTCCTCAATAACGATACAAACGTCGCGGTGCCAAAGGTAGGACTGCGCTGGCAGCCGATCGACGACTCGCTCACGCTCAGATTCACCTGGGGGCTCGGGTTCCGCGAACCGTCGCTGGAGGAATTATACTCCGCGCCCATCTCGGACATCCAACCGTCCCACGATCCTATGAATGGAGGCGCCTTCGAGCCCGAAACCACCACCCTCATCCAGAGCAGCCCGAACCTGTCGCCGGAGGATTCGGAGACCTTCAGCGGCGGATTTGTTTGGACGCCGAAGTTTGCGCCCGGCCTGACCATCTCGAGCGACCTCTGGCAGATCGAACGGACCGGCGTAGTTCAGTCCGCGTTTCTCGATGCGGTTTTGGCGCGCGAACAGGCTGGCACATTGTTGCCGGGCGAGAGCGTTGAGCGCCTGCCGGATGGCACCATCACGCGCATCGTCGTCTCCAATCGGAACGAAGCGTCCCAGAAAGCAAACGGCATCGATTTCGGTCTTCAGTACGTGAAGGACACGTCCTTCGGCACCTTTACCTCGCTCACGCAGCTGACCTATCTCAATTCCTTTGAAGTGCAGCGCGTCGAAGGCGGACCGACCGAACAACTGGCCGGCGTAACGACTGATCCTGGCCAATCCCAGGAAGGTTATTACCGGTGGAGAGGCACAAGCCGCCTCGACTGGGCCTGGAAAGGCTTCGATATCATCGGGACGGTTCGCCTGATCAGCGGCTTTATTGAGCAGGATGCCGACCTGAACACCCGTAACGTGGACAGGCGATGGCTGTTCGATCTTCAAGCTTCCTACGACTTCAGTGCGCTTGTGACCAAATCGTCGAGCCCTAGCTATTCCAAAGACGCCAAGGCCCCTGTTTCCACGGCCGATTCAGGCCACATGAGCTTCTGCGACCATCTCTTGAATGGCACCACCATTACGGTCGGCTGCAATAACATCTTCGACACGGATCCGCCCTTCTCCTCCGGCCAGGGTGGAAATGCGAGCGGTTATCCGGGCTTCACCTACGACTCGACCGGACGCTTCGTTTACGTCCGCCTGACGAAGAAGTTCTAGGCGCCGATCGGATTAGTTTGAAAGCGGACGGCGGGCCCTCTCGCGGCTCGTCGTCCGTTTTCTGTTTGCAGGCTCCGGCGGTGAACCTCTAAGGCTTGACCGGTGCGTGTCGCGATTGTCTCTGCTATTCTCTTTCTCTCCGGATGTAGTGCGCTTCTTTTCCAGACTCTTTGGCTCCGGCTCAGCGGTTTAGCTTTCGGAAATTCCGTTTGGTCCGCGGCTTTAATTCTTTCGAGCTTTATGGCGGGCCTCGCCCTCGGCAGCGCCATCGCCGCCTCGAACACGCTCCCGCGCCTGCGACCATTGCGGGTTTATGCCGGATTGGAAATGATGGTCGCGATCTTTGGTTGCACGCTCGTGTTTGGGCTGCCGCTGCTCGGCGAATGGATGCGTCCTGTCTTTCAAGCATTCTGGAATCACCAGCAATTCCTCAATGTCCTCCGAGTCGCGGTCTCGTTTTTTATTCTGCTCATTCCGACGACTGCCATGGGATTAACTCTTCCCATTTTGCTGGAAGATCCGATTCTTAAACGCCAGGAATTCGCCCGTAGCATCAGCCTTCTCTATGGAGCCAACACCCTGGGTGCAATGGCCGGCGCGTTGTTTGGCGAACCCTACCTGGTCCGGATGTGCGGACTCTTGGGCACGGCCTGGACGGCCGCCGGCGTGGGCTGCGGAGCAGCCGCAATTGCATGGATCTTCGCCGGGGCGGAGCAGGTCACAGTCGGGCAAACTCCTCCGCGATTTCGGTTCCAGCTTTCTTTAGGAACACAGTTGCCATGGAGTCTGCTTTTTGTCAGCGCGGGTACGGGCGCTATCCTTCTTGGCCTCGAAGTAATTTGGTTCCGCTTCCTGCGTTTGTACGTTGCTTCCACCTCCACCGCCTTCTCTCTCATGCTCGCAGTTGTGTTAGCGGGCATCGGCCTCGGCAGCATTGTTTCGAGCTTAATTCCACACCGCGTCATCCCGCGACGGCAACTGTTGCCGGTGCTCCTGCTTCTAGCTGCCAGCGCAACACTTCTCTCCTATCTATTTTTCCCCGTGCCGATTCTCCCACCGAACCTTCCTGCGTTCGACCGCGCGTTCTCGCAACAGGTTGGGCTGCTGGCATTGGCCTTGATGTTTCCTGTCGCCTTTCTCTCGGGGGCTCTGCTCCCAGCGATCGTGACCTGTGTTCAATCCGAAGTGACCAGCCCGATGAACAGCACGGGTCTTACCATCTTGTTCAATACCATTGGGGCCGCCTTCGGACCGCTCCTCGCAGGTTTCGTCCTCCTTCCTCGACTTGGGTTCCAGTCGAGCTTGATCTTGTGCGTGATCGTTTATGCCGGACTGGCTTTGCTAACGAGCCAAAAGAAGAGCTGGTCCATGAGGAGACTCTCTGGAATCGCAATGGTTTCGCTCAGCGCGGCCTTTGTCCTGATCATGGCGATCTTTCCCTACCATCGCGACGAGATCCATTTCGCGAATGCCCGCCGCCCCTACGAAGTCGACGGCTCCGTTCTCCTGAAAAAGATCGAAGGCACGGCGGATACCTTTCAACTGCTGCGCCGCGATCTCTATGGTCAGCCCTACGCCTATCGGTTGGTCACGAACTCTTACTCCATGTCGGGCACCCTGCCGCGCAGCCAGCGTTATATGCGCTTGTTCGCTTACTTGCCACTTGCGTTGCGCCCCGAGAGTGAAAATGCCCTCTTGCTTGGCTACGGCGTCGGCGTGACTGCCGATGCCTTTACCCACACTGCGCGTCTCAGGCATCTCGACATCGTCGACATCTCGAAGGAAGTCTTCGACCTGGCCGATTTCTATACCGGCCCGGGTTATTCAAATCCGCTGCGCGATCCCCGCGTCACCACTTTTGTGCAAGACGGTCGCTTTTTTTTACAAGCCTGTCCCGACAGCTACGACATTATCACTGGGGAACCGCCGCCATTGAAGACTGCTGGAACGGTCAACCTCTACACCCAGCAATTCTTTGCGCTGATGAAGGGCCGGTTAAAAGATGGGGGTATCGCCAGCTTCTGGTTGCCGCTATACCAACTTACCGCCGACGAAACCAAAGCAATCCTGCGCGCCTTCCATAACGTCTTCCCGAACATGTCTCTGTGGGCGACCTCCGATTTGGAATGGATTATGATCGGGGTGAAACCGCCTCTGCCCAAGCCTGACGAAGAGCTCGCGCACGGCATCTGGGCCGATCCCGTTTCGGGATCCGATTTGCTCCGAGTTGGCCTCGAGGTTCCCGAGCAGATTCCCGCTTTATTCGTCATGGATGCTGAGGAAATCGATCGGCTGACTCAAGGCGTCGAACCGCTGGATGATTTTTATCCCAAGCGCCTGACTGATGCGCAGCCCGATTTGAAAACGGCATACCAGCTGGGTTACAGTTATCTTGAAAGCTCTGGCGCCTTGCAGCGTTTTTTCGCTTCTCCTCTCGCGCAGAAGATGTGGCCTAACGAACAGAAGGAATCGCTGGAACCGCTCTTTCTTTTACGTGAAACACGATACCGCGCAGAGATGTCCGGAAGTAACTGGCTAGCCGAGCTCGATTTCTACCTGCGCCATTCGCAGCTGCGAACGCCGGTTCTGGCCGTCCAGAACAGCGACGAGTTTCGCCTTTCGCTGGCTGAGCGATTGGTTGCTGACTCGCATGTTTTGCCGCCTGACGCGTGCCATGACCTCGTGGCAGGGGCGCTGGCCCGCCGGGATTTTGGGGCTGCCATTCAACTGCTCGAGGGCGAAAAGGAACGCGGTTTCTCGAACACCAACGATTTTTTCCTGCTCACGTATCTCTACTGTGTGAATGGAAGCGTTGAAAAGGCGGAGTCCCTCGCGACCGCCCAGGCAGGATCAATTCAGAAAGATTGGTTCGTTGATTGGCTCTGGGCAGAATTGCAGGCGGAATTCGGGTTTCGCCCTCCTCGCTGAGAAGACCCTGATTCCGTTGTCGCAGTTGCGCGGCGACCTGACGGTTGTAGAGTTAGTCATGAGAAGGCTAATGTTTCCCTGCGTGGCAAGTCTCATCGCGACCGGCCTGCTCGCCGGCACCGCCCTCGCCGGTAAGCCGGCCGATCAAGCCTCGGAACATAAAAAGCAAGACAGCGGAGAAGCGGTCTTCGTCACCGGCTCGCTCATTCCGCAACGGATCAAACTGAAACGGATCGGCACGACAACGGTTTCACCTGTTCGGATCATCGATCGCCAAGAGATCGACGCGGCAGGGCGCCGGACAACGCGAGGCGCCTTGATCTCTGATCCTTCGGTCCGCGTGATAGGTCACTAACTCAAGCTTTCGCGCCGCTAACTCGGGTTAGCTAGAACAAACCCCACCGTCGCAAGGCAAAGTATTCGTTGTAGGGATGGTCATCTGTGATCCGGATCCGAGGATCGGGATCGAGCGCTTGCTCAATGGGGAATTCCTGTGATGAGACCGCCGCCAAGTAAGCGGGCAAATCCCGGGTAGCACTCCATTCCAGCAGGTCATCGGCCGCGTCGTTTGGCATTGCCATCGCGAGTTGGCTCGGGGTGAGGGAGGCAATGGGATCGAGTGAAGCCAGGATCAGCATGCCCGATCCACCGGGCGACTTGAAACATCGCAGGTGAGGAAAAGATTCTCGGAGTGATCTGAGGACGGCCTGGCCAGTCTTGACGTTGCCACCGGGAAACCAGGCTTGGAGGATTCCATTCGATCGTAAATGCTGTTTCGCCAGGAGGTAAAACTCTTCGGAATACAAGAGGCTGGAACCAGCCGCTTCCACTGGCGGCGGCGGATCGATCACAATCACATCATATTTCTCCTCGGTGCGATTCAGGTATCGCCTGCCGTCATCGATGATGATGGTTCCCTTTGGGTTACTTAGAAAACGGTTCGCATCGGCATGGTAGAAAGGAAAAGCGTCGCGGACGGAGGGTACGAGTTCTACCGCCGTTGTCTTTATGCCCCAACTTAGGACCGATCGATAAGTCGTGCCCATGCCAAAGCAAATGACGAGCGCTGACTCAGGCTCGCCCGTGTGAAAGGCGAGGGGAAGGTGCGCCATGAATTTGGTGATGGGCACCAGGCCAGTTACGCCAACACCATTCACCAGAAGCGCCTTGGAAAGGCCTTCACCGGCGGAGATAACGGACGCGGAATAATCGCGCCGGATTTCCACCTTGGTCGACCGCATACGAACAAGACGGGCCAGGTCCACCGAATAAAATAGCGACCACATAAGAAGTGCCGCGCCTGCTAATCCTGATCCCCAACGATGCCACGAGCGCAGCGACGTTATCCCGAAAAGGCTAAAAGCCAGAAAGGGAAGCCCGAGAAGGATGAGTCCAATGCGCTCGCCGATCAAAGGTAACAAGACGTAAGAAGCAAAGAGAGGCCCTAAGATGCAGCCGGTCACATTTACGGCATAAGCCTGTCCAGCGCTTGCGGGATCGCCGAGAGAATACTCATCGATCAAACTGGGCGTAAGATATCCCAGAATAGCACAGAGCGGCGCAATGCTTAGGAGCAAGACGGTCGCGCTTAGGTATCCGGCACCTGTCTGCGTGTTAGTAAGAAAACGGAGATCGTTGCAAACGATGGGAAGGAAGGCCGCGATCGAAAGCAGCGAAACCAGGGTAGCCGTGGAATGCACTGAACCTTTTCGCAAACTGCGGCGGTAGAGCAACGATCCCACGAAGGTGGCGCCAAGGTAAGCGAAGAGAATCAAGGCAAAGGAATAGACCTGAGTGGTCATGATAGGGGTAAAAGAACGAGCCCATATCACTTCCATGGCCATGGCGCTGAAACCGGTGGAAAACAGGATCCATTTGATCCGGCGGCGCGCGGCGGGCAACCCCGATTTTCCCGGGGATCGGATTGAATGTTCAGCCGGAGGACCAACCTTGGCAGCGGGACGCGGCCGCTTCCAGGCCAGGCATCCACTCATCGCGGCAATGGTGAAGTTAACGGTTGCTGCCAGCCAAAGGGTCGACCTGAAACCGAGAACTTCGACAAAGAGGACGGCGGTAAACAAGCATCCGCTCATCGCTCCGAGCACATTGGTCAGGTAAAGATAACTGAAGCTATCGGCGTTTCGCCCGTCCTGCTCCCTCACGTAAGCCATCATGAAAGGAAAAGTAGCTCCCATGAAAAGGCACCACGGCAGGATGGAAAGGCCCAGGACCAGGGCCGAAAGGGCAAGGTAATGAAGAGAATCTGTCTGGCCGCTGGAAAGCAGGAGATGTTCGCCTATCCGGAATAATTTCGGCACAAAGATACCGCCGATCCCGATCACTAGTTCCGCCAGGGCGTAAAAAAGTAGCGCTGAGCATCCGGTTTTCTTTACGATCGGACCCACCCATCGTCCTCCAGCCCAGGCGCCGCCGGACAGCCCTAGCATGAAGATCGAAATAACGACCGAAAGGACTGGGGCAATGATTCCAAAGGAGGCGAAAGCCAGTCGCGTCCAAACGACCTGATAGATCAGCGCGCAGAAGCCGGATGAAAAGAAAACAATGAACAGGAACCAGCGCGTAAACCGGCTCATGGATCGAGGCCGCCAAAGCGTGCGGACCACTCTGCCAGCTGGGTATCCTCGATCTTTGCGAAAAGCACAGGGGGAACTGTGATCGGCGCGCCAGGAGCAAGCTGGGCGAGCCCACCCGCTATTGGGTTTGGCCAGGCGAGTGGGGTATCAGAATTATTCAATACTCGCGAGATCGTGGCCGACGTTGCAGGTATGAACGGTTGAGCGAGCGCAGCGAAGACCTGCGCGAGATTGAGAGCGTAACGGATGGATACTCCAGCCGCGAACGGGTCTGTTTTGATCTTCATCCATGGCTCAGCCCTCTGAAGGTATTCATTTCCGATTACCCACATCGATCGCAGCTCAATCGCGGATTTGCGGAACTCCAAGGCTTCCATGTAACGAGTGAGGGTTATTAACTTTTGCTCGAGAGCAGAAGTTGTCTCAGTCTCGAGCATGCCATACTCGCCCTTCTCCGGCACTCTTCCTTCAAAACGAGCCGTGCAGAACTTCACGATGCGATTGACGAAGTTACCCAGCACGTCGGCGAGGTCATGGTTCACGGTGGCTTGGAAATGTTCCCAGGTGAAATTCGAGTCGTCCGACTCCGGAGCGTTGGCGAGAAGATACCAGCGCCAATAGTCAGCAGGAAGTAGCTCCAGGGCTTGATCCATGAAAACTCCGCGGTTACCCGAGGTGGAAAATTTCCCACCATAGTAATTCATCCAGTTAAAGCCCTTGATGTAGTCCACCACCTTCCAAGGCTCCTGGGAACCGAAGAGAGTTACGGGAAACCCTACCGTGTGGAAGGGAACGTTATCTTTTCCCATAACCTGAACGTAACGGACATCGCTGGCGCCTTCGTCCTCCCGCCACCAACGTTTCCAGTCATTCCCGGTAGCGTCAGCCCACTCCATCGTCGCGCCAATATATTCGATCGGAGCATCGAACCAGACATAGAAGACCTTCCCCTCAAAGCCGGGACGGGCTTGTCCTTTGTAAGCCACAGGAATGCCCCAACTGAGGTCACGGGTAATACTACGGTCGTTCAAGCCTTCATCCAGCCACTTACGCGCGATCGAGGTAACCAGCAGCGGCCAGTCCTTCCTGGAGTCGATCCACTCCCGAAGGCGGCCGACCATGAGCGACTGTTTGAGAAAGAGGTGTTTCGAGTCGCGCGTTTCAATATTAGTGGACCCGGAGATGGCGGACCGCGGGTTGATCAGATCAGTAGGATCAAGGACGCGGGTGCAGTTCTCGCATTGGTCGCCTCGGGCTTTCTCGTAACCGCAATACTTACAGGTGCCGACGACGTAGCGATCAGGCAGGAAACGGCCATCGTCGATGGAATAGACCTGGCGTGTGACTCGTTCTTCGAGAAAGCCATTCTGGTCGAGCTGGTGGTAAAAGTGCTGGGTGATCTCGTGGTTTTGGGGGGAGTGAGATCGGCCGAAGGAATCGAACGAAAGGCCGAACCGTTCCCCGAGCTCCTTCTGCAAGGTATGCATCTTAGCGCAGTATTCGGCGACGGGTAGACCGGCCTCATGGGCGGCAAGCTCAGCCGGAGTGCCGTGTTCGTCCGTCGCACAAATGAAGAGGACTTCGTGGCCTAACGCTCGTTGGAAGCGAGCATAAGCATCGGCCGGCAGCATCGAGCCGACGAGGTTGCCGAGATGCTTTACTCCGTTGATATACGGGAGCGCGGAAGTGATGAGGTAACGACTCATTTAGTTACTCGTTCTTAATCCAAGGAGCGCCTCTCCTTGATGTCAGTCATGCAGGGCGTGCAAGAAATCCTAGTCCCAGCCCACCTGGCGTCCTTTGTTTTGCGCTTCGAGCCATGACTGTAGCGGCTTGAAGTATTCCACCATCGCCCGAGTGGATAACTCCTCGCCGGTAGCGTCCTTCAACACTTTGCGCCAGTCTTCTGTCCCGCCTTTCTCCATGATTCTCTTGAGGAATGCGCCTACTTCCTTGTTATCGGCGTAGTTACAGGCTTGAGGCGGCTGATGGAGGATCTTGCGCGCAATGTAATCGTGGAGCTGGAACTTCAGCACCGTAGCAAAGGCATAGCTATGGTAGTAACAAGGCGTGTCGTTGATATGGGTCTTGGTCGCGGCGTCGCACCATTCTTCACTGCGCGGGCTGGGAGGTTCGACGCCTTGCAGATCGCGAACGTATTGCCACCAGCGAGCGTTCCACTGGTCAGCCGGAAGGTTCTTGGCGTAAACGTCGGCCTCCCAATGTGTCATGGTCCCGGAGCCCCAGAACATAAACGGAAGGGAACGCGCTAATGCATCATCGAGCAGGAAAGCAGTCGCGTCCGCCTTAAAATCCGCGGGAAGGACGGCGCGGGACTGGAGGTAAGGCACCTGGCTCGAGGCAAGTGAGATCAGTTCGCCCATGCCTTCGTGGTAACCGGGGTTGGCGCCGGTGCGCAGCAGAGGCGGAACCTCGGGGCGGGTGTAAGCCATAAAGTAGTAACCGTGACCTAGCTCGTGGTGCGCGGTGTAAAACCAGCGTGAGTTTGGCTCGATACTTTGGAGCGAACGAATGTCGTTTTCGAGATCGACGTGCCAGCACGAAGCATGGGTGTTCTTCTTGCGCGGGTCGCCCGCCTTCACGGGATAAAGATCGGACTTAGTCCAAAAAGTTGCCGGCAGCGGACCGAAGCCGAGACCTGTGTAAAATTGTTCGGCGGTCTTGATGATCCATTCCGGCGTGCGGTCCTTGAAGCGGTCGTCGATGTTAGCGGCTTCGACCAGGCCACCCCACTCCTGGCTCCAGCGGTTATTGATCCAATGAGCCGGGATGCGTTTGGGGACGGGCTGGTGATACTTTTCCGCCAGCTTGTATTTGGTCCAGGTATGGAGCTGGAGATAAAGAGGACGCAGCTGGGCCAGGAAGTCATCGTGCATCTTCACCATCTCCTCGGTAGTCATCCCATAGGCCGCGACCTGGAGCGCAAAGTAGTCGTGATGACCGAGCTCTTTCGCGCAACCATTCCGGAGGTCCCGCAGTTTGACCAGGCCAGGCTTCAAGGCCGGGCCCGATGCTTTGGACGCTTCCCAAACCTTTCGGCGCTCATCGAGGTTCACGCTCTTGTCGAGGGTGTCATCGATTTGGTTCGCGGTGATCGGTTTCCCATCGAGCTTGAACTCAAAGCTATTCAGGGTGGAGGCCTGCTTCGTCTCCGCTTCGACGCGCGCGGCCACCAGCGATGGATTCGTCATGGGCCCTTCGGCGGCATTGAGGAGGAGCTGGTTGAGCTGGCGAACCGTGAGCTCAGTCAGGTCGGCTCGATGAGTGAGAAGATCTTTTGCTTCGTTGATCAGCGCGGGATTGCCATTGAACGCGGCGGCTGCTTTGCCCGCCGTTTCAGAGGCGGCGTCGTGGACCGGAGTTACGTCCGTCACGGCGGCCCACTGGGCTTCGCTGGCTACCCGGTAGAGGCCCTTGAATCCGGCATTCGCGAGCGCGAGGAAGCGATCTGCACGCTCCTGGATCGGCGACGGCGCCGCTAGGGCGAACGTCGTCGAGACCAGAAGGAGTGAGACCGTCTTTGGGAACGACAGCGGTGAGTGATGCATGGGCGCAAAGTAATTTGGCCGCATCACATTGGGAAGCGTTCGTTTTTGCCGAAGCGATCGACTTACGGACCGCAGTCTTGGAAGGGGCGGGTGATGAAACCACCCCTTCCGTGGAATTACTTCATCAACTGCGACAGGGCTTGCACCATGGACGCAATCGGCCAGGCCGAAACGGCCACAATGATGGCGAAGAAAAACACCTCCGCCACATAGTTGCGCTTCATTTCCCGGCCCAGAAACTTGGTGCTCAAGTCGCGGAAGCCGGGAGCGAAGATTGGTCGCCGCAGTGTCTGGCTGCTGCCAGATCCACTCGCTCGCAGCTCGCTTGCGGGAGCTTGGAAGGAGCGGTCGGTCGCAGGATGATTGGAACGCAGCCGCAGCGCAGAACTGTCTGCACCGAGGCGGCCAGGTTGTCGTGATATTTGGGAGTTAGGTTTCATATATTAGGAGGCAGAGTTCGAGCCCTGCGAAATTGATGAGCTGCAACATGGAGGCCATGCAGGCAGCGGGTTTCACTGGGGAAGCTCCTCGAAGAGCTTCGGCAATCCGGCGAAATACCGGAGAGTTAATCTGAGTTGGGAACTAAACGATAGGCTCTTAACTGCGGAAGCTTGCGAGGCGCCTTCTTAAAGCTGGCCTGAACAAACTCAACGCGACGAAAAGATTCCACTCTCCTTCGAGATGTCAATGAAAGCAGTTGCGACGTAGCTCGTAAGAGACTCTCTTCGTGATGCTTGCGACTAGAAAAAAATTTAGGCCGGCGCGCCAACCCAGCGGCCAACCCAGGTTCCCCAGCCGTAAAATCCCAACGGCTGAAGCTGCCCAGCCTCGACCAGATCGTCGACCTGTTTTCGAGTGGGACCGCCTTTGTCGGTGGCGCTGATGTAATCGTCGATCACCATCCAACAACCTTGCGCGAGCCTGTCGCCGTAACAGTCGATGTCGCCGCGGACATTCGAATGCGCATCGAAGATAAACAAACCGATCGCACCTGGCGCTGTCGTTTCCCGAACGGCCGCGATCGTTTTTTCGTCCATAGACGATCCGTTGATGAGGTCGACCGCATCGAGCAATCCCGCGCGCGCAAGGTTCTTCTTGAGGTCTTTGAAAATATCGCGGGTCGCGAGCCGGTGGTCCTTGAGCGGACCGCCGAGCTCGATGCTGATGATCTTCTTCGGTCTTCCCGAAGCGCGCGCGCCCAGACCCGCCGCGATGGTGGATGCGCCGAGGAACGAACCGATCTCGAAAATGTCGCCTTCGGCCACCCTGGCGAAGTGGTAGATCAGGACCAGCACATCGATGGAAAGCATGGAGAAATCGGCCGCTTTCATGAGCTGGTGATGCAAGGCCTTTTGGTACCGATACTCGATCAGCTTTTCCATCAGCACCAGGCAATCGTCGATATCGGTCGTGGTATTCAAAGGAAGGCGACAACAACACTACAGGCGCGGCTCATCATTCAAAAGTTTCTGCGCGGAATCAAGATGGCTCCGGCTTCCGATGAGCAACACATCGTCGCCAGCCCGTAGTTCTTCATCAGGTCCGGGATTGATGAGGCTCGTTTCAGCGCGCTGAATTCCGACGATGCTCGCGCCCGTTCGAGTGCGCAAGGCGAGTTCTCCTATTAGTGTCCCAGCCGCTCCCGCCCTGTCGGGAACCCGAACCGTCCGTAACTCAGCTCCCCGCAGGATCGCCGGCAAGGTCCGCGCTGAGGGTTCTCGATGGGCGGCTGGCGGTTGAGAGAGCGTTTCTTGCAGTGCAAACTGCGCCTTCGAGTAGAGCTTGGTAAATGAGCGCCGCAGCAGGATTGCGGTCGCGATGACGATCAGGGCTTGGGCGACCAGCAATTTCCAGGAGGGAAGAATGGCGGAGCTGAGCAGCGCGAGAAGGACCGCCACGACCACACAAGCCGCGGCCAGGATGGTATTGGCGACGACTGATCGCAGTGCGGAAACATTCTCTCCTCCGGCGCTGCGGGTCACACTCATCTCGGAGAGCAACATACAAAGTGCGCGCAATTTTCGGAACAAGGCGATGAGCAACGGCAGGCTGAGCAGCATCGCGCCTAACCATAAGGCAGCCTTAACGCCATCCTCACCTCGCGGAATATTTGGCCACCATTGCAGGCCCGAGCGGCGCAAAGAAGCGGCTCCGACAAAAATACCCGCGACCAGGATCAGGTTCAGCGCGATTTGCCAGGCCCATTTATGGACCAAGCCCATGGCGAAACTGCCTTCGGTCTTCAGCCCCTCTACCCACCGGGTGTAAAGGTCGAGCCAGGCTCTGACCGGTGCCGGGACAGCACGATCAAACCACCCGACCACGAGGCCTGAGCTGCGGAGCAAATAAGGCGTGATGAGTGTCGTGAGAGCGGAGACCGCCACGGCGATCGGATAGAGAAAATCGCTAGTTACTTTCAAGCTCAGTCCGAGCGAGGCGATGATGAATGAGAACTCGCCGATCTGGGCCAGCCCCATGCCGACACGCAACGCGGTCTGCCGCTCATGACCCGCCACGAATGTCCCCAAGGTGCAGGAAATCACCTGACCGACGACGACGACGGCCGTGATGATCAGAATCGGCCCGGCGTATTTTGCGAGAAGGGCCGGATCGATCAGGAGCCCGATGGAGACGAAAAAAACCGCGCTAAACATATCGCGCACCGGTTCCATGAGCATTTCGATCCGCGCAATTTGGCGCGCTTCCGCCACGATGGCGCCGATCAGAAACGCGCCGAGTGCGACGCTGTACTCCAGTTTCACGGCCAGGAGCGACACGCCGAAGCAAAGGCCCAGCACGGCGATGAGCAACATCTCGTTGCTCTTGAAACGAGCCACATAATTTAAGAGTCGTGGAACAACAATCAGGCCGGCCACGAGCAGGATGCCGAGAAAGGAACCGAGTCTGAGGATGGTCCAGCCGACGGCAGACGCCGTGAAGGAACCGGTGGTGGCGAAACCGGAAAGGAGCGCAATCATCACGATCGCGAGAATGTCTTCGACGATCAGGATTCCGAAGATGAGCTCGGCGAACCGTTCCTTTTTCAGCCCCAGTTCATCGAGGACTTTGATGATGATCGTGGTGGAAGAGATGGAAAGGATCGCGCCGAGAAAGATGCTGTCCATGGTGCTCCAGCCAAATCCCTGGCCGAGCGAGTACCCGGCACACACCATGACGAGAATTGCGGTGCTCGCGGCGATGAAAGCGGTCGCGCCAACTTCCTTCAGTTTGCGCAGGCTGAATTCCAGCCCGAGCGAAAACATCAGAAAAATGACGCCGAGTTCGGAGAGCGTGCGGATAGTTTCCTCATCGCGAATCAAAGGAAAGGGCGGTGTATGCGGGCCGATAATCACACCCGCGATGATGTAGCCCAGAACGACGGGCTGTTTCAGCCGGTGAAACAACACGGTCACCAGCCCGGCGACGATCATAACAATCGCAAGGTCTGAAAGGAAGGTCGCTTCGTGCATGGCAATTTGCGCGGGATTGGCCGCGCGTCCGATGGCAGGGTGCTCCGGCTGGAGGAATGCGCAAGAGTGAGGCGCGGGCGAAAATCAAACGAGCCAGGTGGCCAGCCCGAGAAATACCGCGAGCGTCGTCACGTCTGTAATGGTGGTGAGCACGATGCTGGAAGAGTTCGCTGGATCGGATCCCAGTTTTCTCAGCATTAAAGGGATGGAAGCTCCAAAAATCCCGCTGATCAGGCAGCTCCCGGCCATCGAGAAAAAAACCACCACGCTTAGTTTCCACGCGACCGGACTGCCCTGCATTTTCGCGAAAGCGAACATGCCGGCGGCGGCGCTCACGCCGGTCAACGTCCCATTGAGAAAGCCCAACAAAGTCTCCTTCATGATCAACCCGAGCTCCCCTCCCGCTTTCAGTTCACCCAGGGTCATGCCGCGCAGGGCGACCGCTAGCGTCTGAACTCCAGTATTCGAGGACTGTCCGATCACCACTGGCAGGAAAACCGCCAGCGCTACCAACCGGTCGATGGTTCCTTGGAAGTAACCGACCACCGCCGCGGCGATGAAACCGGCGAAGAGATTGACTTGCAGCCACGGATGCCGGAAGCGGAAGCTCCTCGGCCAGGGAGTCGTTAGGCGCTCTTCCCTTTCCACACCGACCATGCTTCCCGCTTGCAAACTGAGCTCCACGGTCTCCGCCTCAAACAGCATTTGCCCGCGAACCAGGCCAAGCAGTTTACCGTCTGCGTTACAGACGGGGTAGACCGGATAATGGCGCACCATGGTGGCTTTCATCGCTTCAACCAGCGGCATGTCCGGGGTCAAAAAAAACGGATCGGGAATCATGATCTCGTCGAGTCGTTGTTCCGGACCTGCCAGCAACATTTCACGCATCGCGACTACGCCCAGAAGGCGCTCCTTGTCGTCCACAACGAAGACGTAGGTAATGAAAGCCCGCTTGACGAAATGCCGCAGCTCGCGCGTAGCTTCGGTCACGGTAATGGCCGGTCCGAAGACAGCCAGCGCCGGTTCCATCATATGGCCGATGGAATTTTCAGGATACGCCTCGTTGCGGATCCATTGTTGGCGGACCTCTGGAGGAGCGGCGGCGATAATTTTTTGCCGGCGCTCGTTTCGGAAACGCTCCAGAACGCTTTGGGCCAGGGCCGGGTTCAGTGAGGCCAGCATCTGGGCCACGAAATCGTCCGGGTAATGATCCAGCATTCCGGCGGCTTCACCCGGGGCGCGTGCGACCACCTCGGGCAACAGCGCGTTGATTTCAGCGCGCGCCGTTTCGTCCGCGATTTCATTGGTGGACGCGGGCGGACTCATGGCGGTGAGAGTCTCTCAACCGACTGGCGCTTGGCAAGGCAGGACTGGCCCTCGGCACCGGCTCCGACGCGGTAGCGCTCAACCGAAAATCACGAGCCGGATCGTGTCGGGTAATTGTTGCGCCACGCTGGTCACAACGCTGCCACCGAGAAGCTTGGCCATCGCAGTCCGTTGCGAAGCGCCGATAATGAGATAATCGACCCCAAGCGTCGCCGAGAGATCGAGAATGGTCGCGGCCGCATCCTCGCTCACCGCATACACCGGTTGCACGGCAATGTCGTGGTCGGCGCCGAGCTTCATGGTCAGGGTCATGATCGCGTTAGCCTCGGGATCATCCTGCCATTTTGCGCGTCCGACGTCGGTCGGACCGCCGGTGAAATAGACCGAAATCTCTTTCACGTAGAGCACGCAAAGCGTCGCTTTCCGCAGTTGCGCTTCTTCCAGCGCAAAGGCGAGAGCCGGGGTCACGCCGCGCGCGGCCACCATGATTTTTTGACCTTCCGACAAACGCGGCACCATGGTTGCCGCGAGATCGGGCGATACCATCTCGGCGACTTGGCGCGTCACGGTCATGGTTTTCAAACCGGAAACCTTGTGAGAGTAAGCGCGCAAAGCGTAGCCCGCGCCCAGCACGCACATCGCAAAAAAGAGCGCTTCCGGTTTCGTTTTCGCAATGGTCAGTTCCACCGCGGCGAGGACGATAAAAGTCAGCCCCATGATGAGGCGCTGGTACCACGGAAGGCCCAGCCGTTTGTTGAAGGTGCACGAGCCGAGATTCACGGCGATGGCGCCGACCACACCGATCGCGTAGAGACCGGCGAGGGCCTCGAAATCTTTTGTCGCGGCAAGAACGATGATGGGGATTCCGACCGCGGCGAGGAGGGGAATCAGCGGCACGCCGTGGGGATTCAACCGGGCCATTTGTCGCGGCATCTCACCGTCCTGCGCCATCATGTAAGTCACGCCGATCAACGCGACGATGGCGGTGTTGACTGCGCTGAGAAGGAGGAGGCCGAAAACGATGCCGACGATGAGACTTAGCGCCTGTCCGACTCCCGATCCCGCCGCGATCGTTCCATATTGCTCCGCGAGAAAGCGCAGCATGTCTTCCTTGTGCGAGGTTAATTCCGGCAACAGGTTTTTGGGCAACGAAAGCATGGCCCAGCCCAGAAGCGCGGTGCCGATGACCACCTCGATCGCGACCGGGAGGATCGCTTTCGTCGCCGTTCTCGTCACTTTGGGATGTTCCGGGGTCGAGTCCGGATCGGTCTTCATCACTCCGGTGATATTCGCGATCGCTTCCACGCCGCTGAGCGCCAGGATGACTCCGACGAAAGCCACCCAGGTGTGCCGAAGATTTTCGTGGCGCGGCTCGAGATGAAGGAGGCTGAGATGGGGCGCGCTCAAGATCACGATCACCGCCACCATCAGGACGGCTGGGAGGGCGAGCCAGATGGAAACGCTGCCGCTGTGTTTCGGCCCAAAATAATTGATGACGCCGACGACGATGACGAGACCCATCGTGGCGACCGGCGCGTATCTGCTCGGCACACCGAGGTAACTGACCGCAGCCCATCCGCTCAGCGCCGCGGTGACGATGAAATTTGCGATGAGCAGGAGCGCGCCCGTTGAGGCTAGAAAACGGCTCTGTTGTCGCGCCGCGGAATAGACGCCGCCGCCATCGGGAAAATGGGCGCAGACAATGATGTAGTTGTAGGCCACGATCGCGGTCAGCACACAGACCGCGAGAATGATCGGCAAGGAGGCGAACCCGGCGGCGATGAAGGCGAGGCCGATGACATACGCCTTGCTCGTGCCCCAGTCCCCGTAGAGCAACGCGGCGGCGCGTTTCCAATCCACATTGCGCGGCCGATGAACGGTCGTCGGATCGAGAATGGTAGCCATCAGTGATTCAGACGAGGCGGGGCGAAGCCTGCACCGCTCCGCCTGGCAAAGGTGACTTCAATCGTGTCCCATTCCTCCATCACGCCGTAATCACGCCGCCGGGGTGGCGGTATGCAAGCACATAACGCGAGCCGTTCTCGAATAGAGAGCGGTTATGCGATCGCCGAGGTTTGCGAGAAATCAGACTTCCACTCGCGCGCCCAGTTCAACAACTCCATTGGGCGGCAAACAGAAGTAGGAGGTCACGTCTCCGGCGTTGCGCGTCATCCAGGCGAAGAGCGAACCGCGCCAGGTGGAGAGACCGAGCTTGCGCGTGGCCAGAATCGTTTCCCGGCCGATAAAATAGGTCGTTCGCATCGGATCAAAACGCAGCCCCGCATCTTTCACGCACTCCAAAGCCGCAGGCACGTCCGGTTTCTCGATGAAGCCGAAATGAATTTGGGCGCGCCAGAATCCCTCGTCCAGCTTCTCAAGGGCCACGCGATCCTTGATGTTAGCCAGAAACGGAACCTCTTCGGTTCGCACAGTGAGCAACACGACTTGTTCGTGGAGCACTTTGTTGTGTTTGAGATTATGGAGCAAAGCGAGCGGCGTCCCGACTCGATTACCTGACATATAAATGGCCGTCCCCGGCACGCGGCGGATGCGCTGGCTTTTCAGGTCCGGCAAGAGCGCGTCGAGCGGAAGGCAAATGTCGCTCAAACGAGTGCGCAGAACCCGGCGTCCCTTTCTCCATGTCAGCATGAGGAAGAGAATGCAGGCCGAGACGAGGAGCGGAAACCATCCGCCATGCGCCACCTTGAGCATGTTCGCGGAGAAAAAAGCGAGATCGATTATGATAAAGAATGTGGCCACGGGCAGAGCCGCCGCCGTCGGCCAATGCCATCGCCGCCGGGCCACGACGTAAAACAAGACGGTCGTGATCAGCATCGTCGTCGTGATCGCCACACCGTAGGCAGCAGCGAGGTTGCTCGACGATCGAAAGCCAAGGACGAGGCCGATGCAGGAAAGCATCAAGGCCCAATTCACCACGGGCACATAGATTTGACCGATCACGCGCGCGGAGGTGTAATTGACTTTCAAGCGCGGGATGTAGCCGAGCTGAATGGCCTGCATTGTGAGCGAGAAGGCCCCGCTGATGATCGCTTGCGACGCCATCACTGCCGCTGCCGTCGCCAGAATCACCATGGGATAGAGGGCCCATGAAGGCGTCATCCGAAAGAAGGGATTGACCGCGGATTCGGGCTCGAGCAGCACCAGCGCGCCCTGGCCGAAGTAATTCAACGTCAATGCCGGCAGGACGACCACAAACCACGTGAGCCGGATTGGTTTTGTCCCAAAGTGACCGATATCCGCATACAGCGCTTCGCCGCCGGTGATGGCCAGAAAAACGGCGCCGAGGACGACGAAGCCGCGCGCACCGTTATTGATGAAGAATTCGAATCCGTGGAGAGGATTGATCGCCGCCAGAACCTCCGGCGCCCGGACGATTTGGTGGATTCCCAAGGCGCTGATCGCGACAAACCACAAGATTGTAACCGGACCAAATACTTTCCCCACACGAGTCGTGCCGTGGGATTGGAAGAAGAAAAGGCCAATCAAAATGGCGATGGCGATCGGCACCACGTAGGGATCGAAGAACGGGGTGGCAATATGCAGTCCCTCGACCGCACTGATGACGGAGATGGCCGGAGTAATCATTCCATCGGCGTAGAGCAGCGCGGCTCCGAACAGCCCCAGCAAGAAGAAAAACTTGCCGCGCCGGACGACATCCCCGACCAGCGTGGCGAGGGCAAGAATTCCTCCTTCGCCCCGATTATCCGCTCGGAGAATCAGGATCAAATACTTGACGGAAATGATGAGGAGGAGGGACCAAAGGATGAGAGAAAGCACGCCGAGGACATTCGCGTGGCTGGCGGGAATGCCGTGTTGCCCATAGAAACATTCGCGCAACGCGTACAACGGGCTGGTTCCGATGTCGCCATAGACAATCCCGAGGCTGGCCAGGCAGAGCAGGAGGAGCCGGCTCTTACGGTCTTTCGATTCGTAAGACGAAACGGCAGGCGGCGCCGCTTGGGAGATAGCGGTAGCCAGAGTTGGAGGTCCAGAGTTCACCGTTCTTTCCGATCTTAGTCTGGGCGCGCCCCCAGAATAATTAAAACGGTACTAAAATCAGGACTCTCCATTTCGCGCATGATTGGATGCGCTACATTGAACGCGTGCTGGGAACATCCAGTTCGCGCGGTCTTGAGCATCTATCCTCCGGGGAAGTCTTGAACGGTCATGATCCGATCTCGCTGCCTCGTGCTTTTGCGCCGCTGAAACAATACCTCACGGCCGTCGCAGGTGTGGCGGCCCTAACTGTGGCTTGTTGGCTCCTGACGCCGCTGACCGGCTACGCAGCCATCTCGCTCATTTATCTGCTGGGCGTGCTGCTCGCCGGAATGATCCTGAGCCGGGGGCCGGTCTTGCTGGTAGCCACACTGAGCGCGCTGGCCTGGAATTTCTTATTTATCCCGCCCCGGTTTACGTTGCACATCGCCAAGGTCGAAGATGCGCTGACTTTCGCGACGTATTTCATCATCGCGCTCGCGGTTGGCAGTTTGACTGCGCAATTAAAGGCGCGGGAACATCTGGCGGCGCAGGTTCAGTTGGCGAAAAATTCCGAACGACTGCGCAAGACTTTGCTTGATTGCGTCTCGCATGAGCTCAAGACGCCGCTGGCAGCGATCGGCGCCGCCAGCCAGGAACTGTTGCACTTGGCGCCAACCATCCAGAACGCCGAGATGCTCAAACAACTCGCCGGTGAAATCCATGATGGCTCTCGCCGTCTGCATCGCGTCGTCAACAATCTGCTGGACATGAATCGACTCGAGAGCGGAGTGATCCAGCCCAACTGTGAATGGTGCGATATCCGCGAGCTGTTGCAGTCGGCCATTGAAATCGAGCGGGAATCAATGGCCGGCCGGGAGATCAGGTTGGTCGTGCCGGACCACATTCCTTTGGCGCTGGTGGATCATACCTTGATCGAACAGGCGGTCGCGAAACTGCTGGCTAACGCGGCCAGCTATACGCAGCTAAGTCTGCCGATCGAGATCGATGCCGAACATGACGAGCAGTTGATCATTTCGGTCAGCGATCGCGGGCCCGGCTTTCCGGTCGAATCCGCGGAGAAGTTGTTTGAAAAATTCTACCGTGGCGATGGCCGCAAGACCGGCGGTCTCGGGCTCGGACTATCAATCGCACGCGGCTTCGTCGAAGCGCATGGCGGCAAACTCACGGCCGAAAACCGCGATGGCGGTGGCGCCCGCTTCATCATTAAGCTGCCGGTTCGCGTCACGCACGAGAACGCATTGGAATCCATCTCATGAAACCGGCCCACACCGCGCTCATCATCGATGACGAGAAACAGATTCGCCGGCTTCTTCGCCTGGCTTTGGAGGGAGCAGATTTTCAGGTTCACGAAGCGGAAACCGGACAAGCCGGTCTCTCTGAAATTGTCCATCGCCGGCCCGACATCGTGTTACTCGATCTCGGTTTGCCTGACATGGAGGGCGTCAAAGTGCTCCGCCGTCTGCGTGAATGGTCCGACGTGCCGGTCTTGATTCTGTCCGTCCGCGACGACGCGGAGGAAAAAGTCGCGGCACTGGACGCGGGCGCGGACGATTACGTGACCAAGCCGTTTGATACCGCGGAACTGTTGGCGCGCGTGCGGGTCGCGCAACGCCGGTCCCTCACGGAAACGGGAGAACCCGTTTTTGCTTCCGGGTCGCTCTGCGTTGATTTCTCCGCGCGGCAGGTCAAGCTCGCGGGTGCCGAAATCAAACTCACTCCCACGGAGTACTCCCTCCTGCGGGTTCTGGTTCAAAATGCCGGAAAAGTTGTGACCCATCGGCAATTGCTGCGAACAGTTTGGGGAGAAAAGGCCGAGAGCCAGGCGCAGTATCTTCGTGTTTACGTGACGCATTTGCGCAAGAAACTGCAAACCAGTGCCAGTGCGCCCAGTCTGATCAAGACTGAGGTAGGCATTGGCTATCGGTTGTCGGCCGAGAAGTTCTGAGGCGCGCGCTCTCGTCGCGGGCTTTAACGATCTTTTAGCGCTTGGCGGCTAAATTTTAATTAACGCGCGCACTACCGCCTGCGCGACGTTTGGGCATGAACGCGATATTGATCGTCCTCGCCCCAGCACGAGATGGCCAATCGTTAACAGAACAAGCAGGCGCAGCCCGGGGTCTCGACCTCTGGCGGAGTGTCGACCAGGACAACGGGAATGCGGTTGGCCGCAAGGCGTCCAGCCGCAAGCAGACCACTGCGCCGTTTTGGACGTGGTTCATCGAGAATCCACGTAGCTGCGGAGCGTGATCCACTCAAAGCATTCTGTCCCGATCACTTGGTGGCCGGACAGAATCCGTATCGTCCGTCCGTGAGCCTCTTGCGATCACTCCTACGTCACGCGCGCGTTCAATAAGAGCCCGCGACAGGACCGGTTCACGGCTTTGATGGAGTTCATTATTCCCTACTCATGATCGCGACCAACGTTAAGCGACCGCGCAATGTGAACGTGCCGCGCGCGGCGGCGATTTTGTACGGGGATTGGGGCACGAGCAAAGCGTACGTCATCGGCCTGGCTTTTGCGGTCGGCGGTTATGCGTCGTTCTGGCTGATTGGCGCGATGTGCGTTCTGACTGCGCTCGTCGGGATCAACTACATCATCATCTGCCGGCTCTACCCGGACGGCGGCGGCGTTTACGCGAGCGTCCGGCATCGCTCCGAAGTCATCTCGATCGTCGGCGCGTTTCTGCTCATCGCGGATTACTTGGTCACCGCAGCGATCAGCGCGCTCTCCGCTTTTCAATATCTCGGCGTTCCGCATCCGGAAAAATTCGCGGCCGCGGCCATTCTCGTCATCGGCTTGCTCAATCTGCTCGGCCCGAAACATACCGGCGGCCTCGCGTTCCTGATCTCCGTTCCGACGGCGATCGTCGTCCTTGCGCTTGGACTTTTCAGTCTACCACATCTGGGCACGGCCATCGGCCATCTCCAACCGCTCCAAGGCGGTTTCTGGCAGAACTGGGGCGGGTTCGTCGGCATCGTCCTCGCGCTTTCCGGCGTGGAGGCGATCGCGAACGCCACCGGAGTGATGCGACTCGATCCCGGCAGTACCGAGGCGAATCCATCCGTGCGCAGGACCTCCACGCCCGCCCTGCTGTGGGTAATGGTGGAGGTTTGTATTTTCACCGCACTGCTCGGGCTCGCCATGCACGCCTTGGGCGGCTTGCGGATTGCAAACGGCGACGTCAACGCGCCCGGAGCGGAAGGCGTGCGTGACTACATGCTGCGCTACATGGGCGAAACTTTTGTCGGCGGCGCTCTCGGTCCAGTGATCGGACATGCCTTTGGCTTTGCGGTCAGCATTACCTTCGGATTGCTTCTGCTCTCCGCCGTCAACACCGCAATCGTCGATCTCATCACGATCCAATTTCTGATGGCGCGAGACCGCGAGCTGCCCGCTCTTTTTCAGCGTCTCAACCGATGGGGCGTGCCGAGTGCCGGCATGCTTCTCGCCACCCTCGTTCCGATGCTACTGGTGCTGCTTGTCCAGGACATGGTCGGTCTGGCCGATCTCTATGCGGTCGGCGTCGTTGGCGCGATCGCGACGAATCTCGGCGCAACAGCGACCGACTGGAAATTGCCGATCAAGACCTGGGAACGCACTTTGATGTTCGGGACCTTTTTCGTCATGGCGGCGATCGAACTGTCGCTGCTCATCGACAAGCCAAATGCGCGCTATTTTGCCGTTACCATTCTCGCCGTTGGTCTCATCCTGCGGGGACTCGTTCAGGAGCGGCGGGCCAAGAAAGAAACAATCACGCCGGAGGTACGTCCGGTCCACCTCGCGCCCGTTCCTGCCACCGTGTCCCTGGAAACGGCTGCGCCAACTTCTGAAATGCATGCCGACGTCTCGGTGCTTTGTGCGATCCGGGGCACAGGCCGCACCCTCGACTTTGCTTTGCGTGAGGCGCGCGAAACCCGCCGCCGCCTTTATCTGCTCTTTGTGCGCGAACAGCCGTTCATGACCGAACAGGACAGTAAACGCAAATGGCAGGAGGACCCCAAAGCCAGCGCCATCTTCGCCGAAGCCAAACGTAAGACTGAGGCCGATCGTCCACCGCTCTTCTGTTACGCCGTCAGTCCATCCGCCGCCGAAACCATTGTCGATGTCGCCGCTACCCTCGGCGTCTCCCGCCTTATCCTGGGCGCACCGAAACGGAACGCGCTCTTGAATCTTCTTCGGGGGAATCTCATCCGCGAGGTTTCAGACTCCCTCCCGGACGAAATCGACCTGATCGTCTACGCGTAAATCACCAGCACGCCTCGTGTGTGATTCGGCCAGACCCAACTTTCGCGGGCAACGCCAACATCCTTGACGCGTCTGCCCTAACGAGCCAATACTCGCCGCCTAACCGGAGGACAACCCATGTTGCATCTCGATACAGGCAATACTGCCTTCATGCTGCTGTGCGCCAGCCTGGTGATGTTGATGACGCCAGGACTGGCTTTTTTTTATGGCGGCCTCGTCGGACGAAAGAACGTGCTGGCCATCATGATGCAGAGCTTCGTCTCGATGGGCTGGACCAACGTGCTTTGGTGGGCCTTCGGGTTCTCGCTCTGTTTTTCCGGAGATCAGAAGAGCGGGACGGACTTTTTTGGAATCATCGGCAATCTGCACTGGGCCGGTCTGCGGGGCATCACGCTGGCCACGCCGTCGCCGAACGACACGATCCCGATGCTCGTCTTCTGCGCCTATCAGATGATGTTCGCCATCATCACGCCGGCGCTGATCACAGGCGCATTCACCAACCGCATCACCTTCAAAGCCTACATGCTGTTTCTGACCGCGTGGCTGATTCTGGTCTACTTTCCCTTTGTCCACATGGTCTGGGGTGGCGGCCTCCTGGCGGAATGGGGCGTGAAGGATTTCGCCGGTGGAATCGTGGTGCACAACATCGCGGGAATCGCGGCGCTTGCTTCCATTCTCTACGTCGGCAAACGTAGAGTCGCGGACCGCGGCCCGCACAGCATTCCGTTGGTGGCGCTCGGCACCGGCTTGCTTTGGTTTGGTTGGTACGGCTTCAATGCCGGATCCGAGTTCCGCGTCGATTCGATCACGGCGGTGGCCTTTATCAACACCGACATTTCCGCTTCGTTCGCGGCCATCGCCTGGTTGCTGGTGGATTGGCGAGTCTCGAAGAAACCAAAATTCCTCGGCTTGCTCACCGGCGCCGTGGCGGGTTTGGCCACGATCACGCCCGCCGCGGGTTACGTCTCTCCGACCACGGCCGTCATCATCGGGACGGTGGCGGGTGTCGTTTGCTATTACGCTTGCGCGTTAAAGAACAAACTGGGATGGGACGACGCTCTCGACGTGTGGGGCGTGCACGGTGTCGGTGGTTTGCTGGGAATTATTCTGCTCGGTGTCTTCGCTTCGACGGCATGGAATCCTGCGGCCAACGGCGGCGTGAACGGATTGCTCGCCGGCAACCCGAGCTTCTTTCTGAAGCAACTCGCCGCCGGACTGTTCTCGTCCGTTTGGGCGTTGGGTTTCACGCTGGGGATGCTTTGGATCATCGACCGCATCACGCCAGTGCGCGTGGAAGATGCGCACGAAGAACTTGGCTTGGACGAGGCGATCCACGGCGAGACCGCCTACGTGGAAGGCCTATAATTTCGCGCATCGCGCGCCAACGTCCTTCGGCTCGATGCGCTTCTCGTCCAAATCCATCAGGACGAGAAACAAAATGAAACCGACCATCCCACTCCTCATTGCGCGGTTACTCCCCGCGGCCTTTTTCTTTTCGATCTTGACCGCGCAGATCGGCGCGCAAACGCTGACGCCGGCGGAAGAAGACGCCAAGAACAAGTTCGTCGCACAAGAAGAGGCGAAGTCGCGCGTGGCCATTTACGGCTGGGTCGAAAGCGGCATTACCGGAAACGTCGAGGGCCCGAACGATAACCAGAACTTCGGCCGGCTTTTCGACGACCGGAGCAACGAGTTCGTGATGAACCAGGCGGTGATCACGGCGGAACGCGCGCTCGACCCGAAGGTCGGTTTTGATTGGGGATTCAAATTACAACTCCTGTTCGGCACGGACGCGCGCTACATCCACTCGCTCGGGTTGCTCGACCACACGATGGGAACCAGCCTTTATCAGCCGGACATTCCCGAGGCCTATCTGAGCCTGCATTTACCGCTGCTGACCGAAGGCGGCATCGATGTGAAGCTCGGTAAGTTCGTGACCCTCGAAGGAGCGGAAACCGTCGACCCGCGCACTAACGTCTTTTATTCCCACAGCTACATTTTCAATTTCGGTATCCCAATCAACCACACCGGCGCGCTGTTTACTCTTTATGCGACCAAGTGGCTGAACCTGGTCGCCGGCGTGACACGCGGCGTCAACACCAGTATTGATGACAACAACGACGCGCCGGCATTCCATGGCGGAATTGGACTGCATCTCAATGAAGAAAAGTTTGTCGTCTCCGCTGCTACCCACATTGGTCCCGAAACGCCAGGCAATGATCACGATCTCCGTTATCTGAACTCGATCACCACAACTTGGAAGATCACTGACAAGCTGACTTCCATTACCGACCTCAACTACACGCATGACGACGCCGCGGATGCCAGCGCTTACGGCGTGGCGCAATATCTGACCTACGCCATTAACGATAGGATCGCGGTCAAGATCCGTGGCGAAGTCTGGCGGGACGACCAGGGTTTCTATGCCGCGCAGTTTGCTGATCCGCACGATCCGATGCGCGCGCTGGCCGGTGAGCCTGTCATCGATCCGCGCACCGTTGGCGGTGGCCGGACAACTTATGGCGCACTGACGGTCGGGCTCGACATCAAGCCGACAGTCCCGAAACCGTTCACGGGTCTGACCATTCGCCCCGAGCTGCGCATCGATCATTCCTTCAGCGATACGCAGCCGTTTAAAGACTCGAGCGACGACACCATCTTTACGCTAGCGATTGACGCCGTCACTACGTTCTGATCCATAAGCGTTGCGTTGAGGGCGGGTTCCCGGCGCAGAGTTTTTTCTGGGCAGGCAGGCCGAGTACACCCAAAAAAGCAAGGGAAGCTGCAACGGCAATCGCGCCCAAAGCAGCCAGGTCGGAACAGGATGTCCCGCTATGCTCATGCCCTCGGAGAGCGCATGGACGTTCGCAGGGAAGACAGCGACCAGCAGGCCGATCAATCCCCAACCCGCCCATCGTCGTGTTAGCCGCGGGAGCACGCCAATTCCGCCGCAAATCTCCGCCACTCCGCTCATTGTTATCATCGCCGCTGGCGACGGCACCCAGGACGGAATGATCGCGAGATACATGTTTGGCCAAACGAGATGACCAATTCCCGCCGCGACAAAAAAGAGCGCGAGTGATACGCGGGACCGCTTCATCGCGATGAAATTATTTTGCGCATGCGCCATAGCTCTTCGCAACAATGTAGAGGCGCTCGCCGCGGCGAGCGCCTCTACATTGACGCCCAGGGTTCACGGTTTCCATTTTCCCTTCCTCCATCAGTCATCGTTTGCTTTCCTTGCGCGTGAATTACAGGCGTCACTCGATCGGCACGACGTTGCTTGTCATGTTCTTCGCCGCCGGCGCGCTGATCTGTCTCGTGACGATACTCGCGCTCGCCTTTCCCGGTGGATTCCTGGAACCGATCTGGCGGCTGAAACCGGATGCGCGCCTGGAGTTTCAACACATAGGGATTTGGTCGGTGGTGCTGATGGCAGTGGTCGGCGCTGCTTGCGGTCTGGCCGCGGTCGGACTTGCGAGAAGCGCTGAATGGGGACGCCGGTTAGCGATCGGTGTCCTCACGGTGAATCTCATCGGCGACTCACTCAATGCCTGGCTCCGCCACGACCCAAGAACGCTCGTCGGCCTGCCCATCGGCGGGCTTATGATCTGGTATCTGGCAAGAAGGAGTTGCGCCAGGGGGGATTAGGTTCCCGAGATGGAGGATTGTTTCTTCATTGCTTCGCTCAACGCCACCCGAGCCGCTTGCAGCCGATGCATCATCACTTCGCTCATACGCTTGAATAGCTCATAGCCTAAAGCTGGATCCGCTTCGCAATACTGTCGCAGGATTGTGCCATACAAGAAGATGGCTGTGGTGGGCTGGATCGCGCGCGCGTCAAAATGCCATAGGTAAGGCGGGAAAATCCACGACCAACCGAGCAAATCCCCCGGGCCGACTTCGCCGATTCTAACAACGTCATCTCCGGCTGAGGATTCGAGCGCTACTTTTCCTTGCTCGATCAAGTAAAAGCGGTTTGCAGTTTCACCTTTGCGGAAAATAACCTGATCGCTCGGGAACTGCGAACGCATCGCGCAATCCGCCAGCAATCGAATGTGAGGCGGGCTTATCCCTTTGAAAAAAGGATGTGTCGCGACGGCGGCTTCGAGCTCCGCGCGGTCCGCTCCAACCAAGTGCATTTCGTCTTCTATCATGTGCGGATGTTTCTACTAAGGCGTCTCGCCGCGATCGTAAACTTCGATTATCCCAATGCCAGTACTGCTATTCAGTCCCGAAAGTAGAGCAGTGTAAGCGCCCGGCGAAAGCGTCGCGGCGATGGCCGACTCTAGGTCGTCCTTCGGTGCGAGACCCGCTGCGATGAGTTCCGCGGCTGACGCCTGGTTATCCAGCCAATTGTTATTCGCCCGGACGAGCGTGCCATTCATATCGCGCAGCTCCAACATCGGATCGGCCAGCGCATTAGGAACCCCCATCGCAATGAGGCTGGGACCAATGCCACGCACCACGATTCTGTCGTCGCCGCTGTTACCACCTAGCGTAAAGCCCGCGATCAAGATGTTATCTCCCGTACTGACCAAGGCCCGCGTGCTGATATTTGCCAGCTTCGAAGGAACTCCCTGACCGAGGTCGTAGGCTTCAAACAACCCGACACCCGAGGTGTTACCATTGCCGGTTATGATTGCGGTGTACGCTCCGGGAGCAAGTGTGGCCACGATCGCGGACTCGAGATCATCGGTCGGCGGCATGCCAGTGGCCTGAATCGCGGCCGCCTGGGTATCTCTCCAGTTATTGTTCGCAATCGTGGCAAAGGCGCCGGGCCCGTGCAGTTCGAGCACCGGGTCAGCGAGTTTATTAGGCACACTTAGCGAAGGTCCGATCCCGCGAATAAGCACATGTTTCGGAACGCTCCCCGTAATAATGAAACCACCAATGCCCACGTTGTCACTGGTCTGAACCCGCATACGCGTTGAGAGGTTCATAGCCTGCGCCCCTGGCGTCGGACTTACGGTCGGTGTTGGTGTTCCGCTGGGAGTTGCAGTTGGCGTGGGTGTTCCACTCGGAGTGGAGGTTGGCGTTGGTGTTCCGCTCGGAGTTGCGGTCGGGGTCGATGTCGCCGTTGGAACCGGTGTTGGAGTGGCGGTGGAAGCAGGGGTAGCCGTTGCTGTTGCTGTTGGGGTAGCGGTCGCAATCGGCGTAGCTGTAGCTGTCGGAGTTGCTGTAGCTGTCGGGGTGGGGGTAGGTGTGGGCGTTGAACTTGGTGTTGGGGTAGGTGTGCTACCACCAATGGCAAAGCTGCGGGCCGCGCCATCGGACGAGGTCTGGAAGCGCCAGTCCTTGGCGATTACCATCATGCGGACGTCACCATAGCCGCTGCCCGGCGCCGTTTTCCAATCGAAACTGCGTGCGGTGCCCGGCAGGTTTTGCGCGATCGGCTGCCAGGTGCGACCCGCGTCATAGGAGGCGACGATGTCAAAACCGCGCAAGCCTTCATCGTCACTGGCCGTCCAACTAACTGGGATCACGCTTCCGGTCGCAAAAGAATTTCCCGCTTGAGGAAAAACGAGCGACACCGTGGGCGGCGCGTCATTCAGGTGCGAATCTGGCCGGATCTTGAAGAAGGGGCTGTACCAATATTTGCAATTATTTGTCGTGGTTCCGAATGCGACCACGAAGCGCGCCGTGTCCGTGCTAAAAAAGGGCAGCCCTCCAAGGCCGCGACCAGTCAGCTTGCGCGTTTCGCCGCGAACATCTTCCAGATAGAATTCCGATTCCACCAGATAGTGATCAAGACCGGTGGTGGTGAAAACCGAAGCAAGCATTTCACCTACCCCAAAGGTTTGTCCTGCCGTCATGATGAACTGCACATCGCCGGCGATGGCGTTTGTCGGGATGATGATCTCGGCTTCATCGAAACTTTGTTTTCCGGCTGTGTCCACGGCCACCACTTTGATGAACGCGTCGGCGCCGTTGACCGTGTTACCGATGTTCGGCACCATCCACTCGTAAGTAAACTGGTTGCCCGGCAGGGTCGCGATCGTCTGGAACGAAGGAGGATAATTACCAACCGGCGAGAACAGAATCTTATGCGATGCAATTCCGACGTCATCGGTTGAAGTCCAGCGCAGGGTAACTTTTGAACCCGGATTTTGCTGAAAGGATGGCCGCATCAGCACCACTTCCGGCGGGGCGTCGTTGTAATCGGGCCGCGCCACGAGAAACGGCTTGTAGACCGTGGTCGTCTCGGTGATCCGATCGCCTGTGCCGCCGGGGTTATTCGATATGGTCGGCCCGCTCGGCGATCCCCACCAACTGTTGCGCGCATCCGGGGACCAACCCAGGCCCGTGCCGTTGCCCTCGAACGTGTTAGGATTCGCGCCGCCATTGAGGCTGCCGGAAGTGCCGCTGTAATGGCCGGTAGTGTTTCCGAGATATTGCGTGCCGCTGACCCATGCGCTGCCGTTGGTACCGATGCCATTGTTCTGGATAAGGCAGTTTTCCAGGCGCCATTGTCCGCCGTTCACGCCGTCGGAGCTGCCTCTGATAGTGGTGTGTCGCATCCGTCCGCCTTCCGTCCGATCGGCGTGGATATCGTACCAGCTCTGCGCCGGGTCGGCCCGCTCGAATGTGATCGGCGCCGCTTTTGTCCCGTACGCCCGCATGCCGTCGCCGAAGCCGATATCGTTGATGTACGAGAATGGCGCCATCTTAATGACCGCGCCCGGGAGAATCCGAAGTCCGTTGCCGACCGTGAGAGGCGAACCATCCACATAGTAGGGAATGGAAAACTTCGGCCAGTAGCCGCCGTTGCCTGCGCTTTCGCTCACGTGAATCAGATTGTTGCGATTGCCGGTGGAAGGGATCACGCTGGCGGCGTGCAATCCGGCCACGGTCAGATGCAGAGGATACTCATTGCCAGTCAGCGTTACATTCGCCCCGAGCAGGACATTGGACCCGTTACGGGTATCGCCCGCGAGCTTCAGTCCTTCATACGCCGCGTTCGTCACGGTGATGTTGTTGAGGAAAAGATCCGAGTCGGATCCAAAGGCCAGGCCGAATTGCTTCGAGCTATCGGAGCTGACGGCATCGACGAAGAGATAACCGGGATAAACGCTGCAAAAAGAGCCATTGGCAAAGGTCGTATTGCGTAACACGACGGTGGCGTAGGCCAGATAGAGGCTTGCGCTGTTATAGGTCATGTCTCCTATGAATGCGCAGCGGTCGAATTGCAGATAGGAAGCGCGCGAGTTATTCGCTTGAAGGGTTCCACCGTTAAAGATGTAGCCGCCGCCCGAAAGAAACGTGCAGTCCGCGAAGAGCAAGACGCCGTTACTGTCCGGTTCGATCATTCCGCGAATTTCAGTGAACTTTAGATCTGCGGTGCCGCGAATATTGACTTTCGAAGGGACGCTTGGCGTCCCATTGATCCTGATGTGATTTGCGGCCGTGCCGTTGCCGGTCAGCTGACCATCTATCTGGAATGTGCTGTTCGCCTGGATATCCACGATCACCCCTGCTTCCATCACCAGGGTCTGTCCGGCCGGAACCGTGTAGGTGCCGCTGACCAGATGCGGATTATTCGCCGCGGTCCACGTGATGGTTTGGGCGCCCGCGATGGCGGCGCCGATAAGAAAGAAGAGGGAGCAGAATGTCCATGACATTGCCGCGCGAAGCACGGGACGTGGTGGGAGGTCTACGATTGCAACGGCAACGGAAGGGCTGGTTTCGGGTTTGATTGGCTGAATTGTCTTCATGGTGATCTTTCTGCCTTGAAGACTAAGCGACCGCGTCCAATAGCGTTCCCCCTCCCTTGGTTTTCGCTGGTCGGATCTTGCGGTCGACTATTTGTTTTCCAAGGCGAAAACAAACTCCTCGCGTTGATCGAGGATAGCGAAGCCGGAAAGGTAACTCAGCCGTTACTATTCAACGCTGACCGCGACGCCTGGCCGAGTTTCCGGAGGAAAGATGGGCCCGAAATTCAGTAGGCGATTGGCCAAACACCCGCTTGAAGACCCGGTTGAATTGAGTCAGCGATTGAAACCCGACCTCATAGGCGATCTCGCTAATGCGCCGATCCGGATTCAATAGTTCCGCTTTTGCATCCTCCAGCCGGACGCGTGCGACGTAATCGGTAAACGTCAACCCCGTTGTTTTCTTAAAGACTTTGCAAAAGTGAAATACGCCGGCGCCAGATGCCTTGGCCACGTGCGTTAGCGAAAGCGCTTTGGTTCTATTTGACGTGATGTATTCGCGCGCCTTCCGCACCATCAACGGCTCCGCCTTATTTTTCTCCAGCATGATCTGATTGGTCAAGGTGGAGAGCTGCTCGGCGAAGAAGGTGAGCAGGCGCACGATCGCCTGGTACTTCTCGGGCGGGGTGCGCAGATTCTTTTCCCAGGCGTCGCGAATGGTGTTGGTAAAACGCACGCCGTGCTGTGACAACGTTCGCGCTACTTTTGCCGTATCGGATTTCAGCGGCGTATGCCGCAAGACCTGACCGATCCGCAGGTAGCCGATTGTGTTTTCGCCCAGTTTCACGGGAACCGCTGTTTCCGTCAGGCCGAAAGGACACGTCACGCTGTGCGGAAGTACGCCCGTATGCCGAATCATGCTCGCGTGGGCTTGCAAACAAACGGCCAGAGTAGCCGGATGTTCGGCCAGGAGCGCACAAAACGGATTTTCCTGTTTCTTCCCATGATGGGCTAACTGCCAGAACTCCAGAGGCCGGAGGGTTAAAGGTAAACCGGTCGCCTTGGTAAATACGCTCTCGTATTCACGAAATAAACGCGAGCGCAGCAAGGCCCGGATCAGTTGTCTGTTCGCATTGCCAGCGGCCGATTCCATCTCGCGCACGGTAGCAGGCCGCGGGCGGCGCTGTCACGCCTTCGCATCGGCGCAAAAACGTGCGTCCGAATCGAGGAGTTCCCACAGCGAGTGTGCGGCAAAGAGGATATCCTAGGTGTTCGTGATTATTACCTTGAGCGCACGTTGGTTGGTAGCATCGGCGAAAGTATCGTAAGCCTTCATCACCTCCTTCAAGGTAAAGTGGTGGGTAATGAGTTGTTCCGGCTGAAGCTTCCGTGAAATCACCGTCTTAAGAAGCATGGGCGTAGTAACGGTATCGACCAGACCCGTCGTCAGGGTGATGTTATGCGACCAAAGCTTATCCAGGTTTAGTTGGACAGGTTTTCCGTGGACACCGACGTTCGCAATATGACCGCCAGCGGCAATGATCCTTTGGCAGGTGTCGAAACTCTCCGGTAACCCAACTGCTTCGATGGCAACGTCTACGCCTCTGTTGCCAGTAAGCGCCATCACTTCTTCGACCGCCTCACCGTCAATCCTGCTTACCACTCTGGTCGCCCCGAACTTGGTTGCGACCTCGAGCCGATTCTTGTCTCCATCGATCATGATGATCTCAGCCGGCGCGTAGAATTGCGCAGTCAGGAGTGCCGCCAACCCTATCGGGCCCGCTCCTACAATCGCCACCGTATCTCCGGGTTTGACCGCGCCATTTAAGACGCCGCACTCGAAACCGGTCGGCAGAATATCGCTCAGCATGACCAGCGCTTCCTCATCCACTCCGGCGGGAGTGGGATACAAACTATTATCCGCGTACGGAACTCGAACGTACTCCGCCTGGGTCCCATCGATTACATTGCCCAGAATCCATCCACCGCCGTTCTGGCAATGAGAATACATGCCTTTCTTGCAGTTCGCGCACTTCCCACAAGAGGTGATGCAGGAGATGAGAACATGCGCCCCGGCCTTGAAGTTCGACACGCTTGCTCCCACTTCTTCCACGATCCCGACTCCTTCGTGTCCCAATATGCGACCCGGGGTCACGGTAGGCACGTCACCTTTCAGAATATGAAGGTCGGTTCCACAAATCGTCGTGGCAGTTACCCGAACGATGGCGTCTGTCGCCGCTTGTAGTAGTGGCTTCGGCTTTGCCTCCAAAGCTCGCTTGCCGGGGCCTAGATAGGTTAGTGCTTGCATTGAATTAGTCTTTCCATCGGACGTTGGACGTTGGACGTTGGACGTTGGACGTTGGACGTTGGACGTTGGACGTTGGACGTTTCCCCCTCTGCTCAACCCCGGCCCG
>Ga0193744_1000029_pt1 | contig 64870 bp, 87 predicted proteins | sample L1a1metaG_FD_143056 | JGI IMG/M metagenome (GOLD analysis project Ga0193744, IMG submission 143056) | Soil microbial communities from a riparian zone of the East river system, Colorado, United States - L1a1 | ecosystem: Environmental > Terrestrial > Soil > Riparian zone | place: USA: East River...
CCTGAAGGTAAAGCAGATGAACAATGAATTGAGCGCTTCCTTTCGGACTCCCGCAGGCATGTTGGAGATGTTCGACGGCGTCTCTCGGGTGACCGCATATTGCGTCCTTGAGCCCAAGGTCAGATTCCACAAGCAGATTAAGCCTTCAGGGCAGATGGACCAGATCCAACAGGGATACAAGCCCGAGTGGGAGATCATCCCTGAAGATAAGCGGGATGAGGAATACCTCTACACAGATGAGGTAGACCAGATGGACCAGATGTACATCTTCCAGTTTGTTGTTGGAGGCCAGCGCGATCTGGAACGATTTCGTGCAGAGTTCGCTGCTTCTGTGGCGAGCGTGGAATCTGAGTCGGGACTTTCATTGCCGCCCGTCTGAACTGTACCATGTAGGCGAGCATCTTGAGGGCCACTACTGGATTGGAGGAGAAATTGCTGCTTATTGCTTTGACTCCGCAGTCCAAATATTTGGGGTGTCTCTGGAAGGGGCGCTCGATGCAGTCGAAGGAAAGACAAGCGAGGCAATAAAGGCAGGGCGCACGAGAATCCTTGAAAGATGGATTCCTAAGGCATCGGACGCTGAACCTAAAGCTAAGCCTGCATATCAGTTTGCAGATCCAGCGAAGCGCTAGGGAGAGTTGACAGTGGGATTTGACCTTGGAACCATTGCCGGTAAGATCATCATTGATGGATCTCAGGCCAAATCAGGATTCGGTGTTGCTGAAGCTGCAGCGAATGCATTCTATGGGGCGGTGACCGCAAAGCTCGACTCTGTCAAAGAGTTGGGCACGCGGCTCACCGCCCTTGGTACTGCGGGGACCGGTGGGCTAGGTCTCGCCGTCCGGGCCGCAGCCAACTTTGAGCAGACTCTATCTGGAGTTAAGGCCGTCTCCGGCGCTACAACCAAGGAGATGGACAACCTGAGAGCGATGGCTCTCAGGATTGGTAAAGACACTAGCTTCTCAGCAGGAGAAGCCGCACAAGCAATCCAGGAGCTGTCTAAGGCCGGGGTATCTACCACAGACATCCTAGGCGGCGCGGCCGATGCGACCGTTAGTCTGGCTGCTGCTGGGGAGATCGACCTGCCGCGCGCCGCAGAGATTGCATCTGCGGCCATGAATAACTTCGCAATCAAGGGCTCTGAGCTTCCACACGTCGCAGACCTTATTGCTGGTGCAGCTAATGCATCTGCGATTGATGTGGGAGACTTCGGATTCTCCCTCACGCAGGCCGGTGCAGTTGCGCACCTTACCGGCCTATCGTTTGATGACCTCTCAGTTGCTATTGCTGAGATGGGGCAGGCCGGAATCAAGGGCTCGGACGCCGGTACCTCGATCAAGACATTTTTGACGAATCTCCAGCCGACCACCGCAGCCCAGACATCCCTGTTCCGCGAGCTTGGGCTAATCACGCTCCGTACGTCAGATGCGTCAGTAGTCCTAGCCAAGCACGGGATTAAGCCGCTGGGTAACTCGTTTGGCCAAGTCCAGAAAGCGCTACAGAGCTATACGGCTGCCCATAAGGGCGGGGCCGAGGGTACAGCGAAGAATGCCAAGGCGGCTGCGGAGCTGGGGAATAAGCTCGGCGTCACGGGAAATGCATTCTTCGATGCACAAGGCAAGATGAAGAAATTCTCTGATGTGCAGGATATCCTAAAGACTGCCACAGCAGGGATGACCAAGGAACAGAAGCTTGCAACTCTCAATACGCTATTTGGCTCTGATGCTATTCGCGCTGCTGCTGTGTTCGCTGATCAGGGCGCGGCTGGATATGACAAGATGTCGACGGCTATTGGCAAGGTTGGCGCTTCGGATGTTGCTAAGACTCGACTCGACAACCTAAACGGCTCGATCGAGAACCTGAAGGGAAGCTTTGAGACTGCGCAGATTACGATTGGCGAGGTATTCCTGCCAGTCGTGCGGAAGATAGTCGATGTAATCAACTCAGTGGTTAACGTCTTCAACAACCTCCCGCCCGGAGTCCAGAAGACAATCGCAATTATGATCGGACTTGGGTCGGCCTTCTCGCTAGCTACCGGCCTAGGCATCAAGCTCGCATTCATGCTTGGGCCGATGCTAGTCCGATTCCTGGGATTCAGGGCTCTGGGATCTATCTTCGGCATCTTCCGGACTGGTTTTGGCATCTGGCGCTCGGGCGCTGGCCTGGCTGCGACGCTGGCCGGGTCGATCGGTCGCGCCGGAGTGATATTCTCCCGGTTTGCGAGTATCGGACGAACGCTATTCACTGTGCTATCTGCTTTTCCAAGGCTGCTAGCAGTCCTGCGGGTTGCTAGCTCTGTGGCATTTGGGCCCTGGGGTATCGCGATTGCCCTCCTAGTTGCCGCCGCAGTCCTTGCATTCAATAAATTCAAGCCATTCCACGACCTGGTTATCAACCTTGGTAATTTCCTCAAGGGCGCGGTGTCGCAGGGCATCACCGCAATAGGAACAGCAATCGGGCATATCGTTGATGGATTCCAAAATGGATCAACATCTGCAACAGGATTTGTTGGATTCCTAGAAAAGCTGGGCGTAATTGCACGGGTTATCGTCGCTCTAGCCTTGAATGTTGCGAATGTATTCATGACTAGCGTGGTCCCTGCGCTACAACAAGCAGGCGGCGACATCCTGAACCGGCTAATCTCAGCTTGGCAGATTCTATCTGCTGCTTTTAGAGATCAGATTATGCCCGCCCTCGCGCAGCTAGGTGCTGCATTTGTACAATTGCTCCCGCATCTACAGGAATTGTGGGTTGCGCTTCAGCCTGTTCTCAAGGTTCTCGGGATTCTGGCCCTTGTCCTCGCAGGCGCAGTTGTTCTTGAGATATTTGCACTTGCGCGGGCTATCCTATTCCTGCTTCCGTTTGTGATCCAGTTGATTTCGCAAGGTATTCAGGTCCTAATCGTAGTGCTGACTGCGACTATTGCTGTAATTATTGCAGTTGTTAGTGCTATTATTAGCTTCGCAACCGCAATAGTCGGCGCGATGGGGCCTGTGGTATCCGCAATTGCTGGGGTTGTAACCGGAATTGTGAATGTGATCAGGGGGATGGTCAATTTAGTTGTAGGTATATTGACAGGCGACTGGGCTCAGGCCTGGAAAGGCGTAGTGCAAATTGTAACAGGCATCAGCACTGCGCTTGGAAGTCTGTTGAATGGTATGAAGACCTTGATCCTGGGGATAATCAAGGGTTTGATAGATGGCATTGTTGCATTCTTCAAGAGTCTATTCAACACCCTAGTCGGGCACTCGATTGTTCCTGAGATGGTTGCGGCGATCGTCGCATCTATCGCATCCCTGCCTGGTAAGTGCGTTGCTGCGATTTCGTCGCTTGTGTCTAAGATAGTCGCAATCTTCAAGAGTGTATTCACTGGTGCTGTGAATGCAGTCAAGACCGGTATTACAACCATCATGAGTTCGGTGAATACAATTAAGGGCAAGGTCGTCGGAGCCTTCAGCGGTGCAGTTGGATGGCTTGCTAGCGCAGGAAAGGCAATTATCGGAGGTCTAGTTTCTGGTATCCAATCTAGAATCGGCGAAGTGAAGAGTACGCTAAGCAATTTGACAAGCTTGATCCCCAAGCTTAAGGGTCCGCTGCCAGTCGACCGCAAGTTGCTGACGGAGAACGGCGAGGCAATCATCAATGGCCTAGTCACAGGATTCAACAATCAATTCCCAGATGTAGAGCGAGCGCTAGCCTCGCTCACCCGCTCCATCCCGCAGCAAGTTACAGTGGCCCAGACCCTCCAGAAGAATTCATCAATTCCCTCCCCTATTCAGCAAGCGCAAGCTAATGCACAGCAAGGGGTAACAGTCAACAATAACTGGAAAGTATTCAACCCCATTGCTGAGAAGACATCAGTTACTACAACCAGAGACGCCACTCGTCGGGCGCAGCTAGGAGTGCTCGGGTGACAAATACCAGTGCAATACCAATGACGGTTGACGGCGTTCGGCTCGATACCTATGCCTACAATATCGAGACGCTAGCCGGACGCCTGACTGTTCCAGGTGTCCGGGGCTCCAATGTTACAGTCCCCGGGCAAGACGGCTCGGTCTTCACAGCTAACAAGGACTGGGACGACGGCAACATGGTCCTGAAGATGTGGGTGCGGGGCTGCGATGTGAATGGGGCTGTCCCCGTTATGTCATCGCAGATGGCTGAGTTCAGGAGTAACTTAGCAGCTTTGTCGACGATGTTCGGCGTTCGGCACAGGCTTCTGGATATTAGGCAGACTTGGCCTGCGGGCGATATCCAATGGATGAGCGAGGTTCGAGACGCGTATGACCTCTCTGCCACCGCAGTAAATCCCAAGGCTAGCTTTGCAGTGAACCTCGAGGTCCCTGGTGTATTCGGCCAGGACGTCTCGACTTCAGATTACACGTCTGCAGGTGGGCTAGCCCCGGCGGTGACTCTCACCCTTGCAACATATAGCGGCTTAACGGCCCCAATCAACGATGCGATATTGGTGGTTCGTGGCCCGGCCACAAACCCAAGACTTACAAATGTGGACACAGGGGAATGGGTACAGCTAAACGCAACAATAGGTACTGGAACAGACTGGCGAATCGATTGTGGCCTGTGGACAACGATAACAGGATCTGCTATTGGGCTGAGTGGGACAACGGGCACAAATCAAGTTGTGAACACAACATTTGCAGGAGGCGGCGCGAGGTTCTTGAGGCTAACTCCGAAGTCTGGTGGACCACAGATCCGCCTAGACGGGACTAGCTTCAACACCACAACCCAAGTCCTTGCCCGAGCCAAGAGGAAGTACCTGCTGTGACCGCAACGTACATGTTCAAGGGATGCGATGGAGTTACCGGCATCCCGACTGTGTTCCTGCCGCAGTTCCAGGATGCCTCGACTTCGTTTGAGATGAGTGATGTAGGCTCGATCTCTTTTGGGTATTTGAAGACCGGGGTCAATGCGTCCTACCTGCAACAGAACCTTGTAGAGATTGCGATTTTCCAAAACGGCGTCGAAATGGACGACGGCCGATTTACGGTCCAGAGCTTTAGCAGCGATGAAATTGCTAATGATGAGCCAGTCAAGTACACCGGCGTGTCGCTGTCCAACATGCTAAAGAAGGCAATCGTCTATTCGGCCGACGATAGCCGAACGCTTGGCGTAGACCAAGTGTTCGTCGGCGCGACCGCAGGCGGAATCCTGAAAGCCTTGTTCAATCAGAACAAGGCCCGCGGCACAAACCGGGTCATGGACCGGATTACCTATGCGAGCTTCGGCAGCACAACCGATAGCAATGGAAGTCCTTGGGCATTCACAATTGGAGAGATCACCTATACGGTCGGGGTGAACTATCTGGATGTGATGCGGAACCTATTCAACAACGGCATGATCGAATGGAAGATGGTCGGCCGGGATTTGCGTGTGTACAATGCCGGAACCATGGGCACTGATCATACTTTAGATGCAGATCCGGTCGTTTTACGGAAGGGTAGGGACCTAACCGAAGCACCTATTAGCAGTACTAGAGAGGCAGTGTCTGCGGTTGCGCTAGTAGTCGGCAATGAAAACGTTCTATCGGAGTTCGTCGACACATCTGTGGCTGCGGCGTGGGGCGAGGATGAGACTTTCATTTCGCAGGGTGGAATTAGCGACCCCTCCACCCTCGCAGTCCTCTCGCAACAAGCGGTCGCTGCGGTGTCTGAAGTACGGGTCCAGAATACCCACAAGATTGCGCTAGCAAGCTCCGCCTGGACACCGTATGTGCACTACAAGACATCAGACTACATCTACACAGACCGGGGGCAGGGCCTAGATCGGCTCCGTATTCGGCAGATGGTAATTGACATTGAGGCTGGAGAATCCTCCTCTGTGTCGCTGGTGCTCAATGATAAGTTCCTTGAGCAGGACATTATCAACTCTCGTCGGATTAACGGCATCCTGGGTGGAGCTAGCTCGACTGGCTCAGTCGCCGTCCCGACCGATCCAGGTCCAGAAGTCGACACTACCATTCCGAAGGCGCCCACCGCAGTCACTGCGAATAGCGCGGTTGGGATAAATAGCGCAGGCTCTAGCGTTGCAGTTGCCTCCCTAACCTGGCCCGCAGTTGTTCAGAATACAGACGGCTCTACGCTGTCGGACCTCGACCACTATGAGACGCAATACAAGACCGATACTGCAACTAGTGTAACTCCATTCTCCGCCCTCGGTCCGGCCCGTGATGATGAAGTCATGACGCGGAAGTTTGATCGGCGCGGTAAGGGCTACGGCTGGCTCGGTGGAGACGGCGGAGATAGTCAGCGGGCTACCAGCGGCAAGGATTTCTGGGTCTTCTCAGACACAAACCTCGGTACAGCTGATCAGTCTGGTAAAATCGGCACAGACTGGTCATTCATCCATAACTCAATTGTAATCACCAATCCCACGGACACCTCTGTATTCCAGGGACAATGGGGAATGGGCAATAAGCTTTCCAAGGAGGATGCATGGTTCGACACCACGATCGGACTATGGCAAGCAGATACGAACTGCGCGGTGATCCGGGATACTTCAGCATTCTTCTATGGCACGGCCTCTATGAAGATCACTGCGACGGCCGCAGCGGACGCCGTTGCGAGGATTGCGGCCCCTGCAACCAGCGCTTACATCGTCTCAGCCTTCGACGTGTTCTCAGCATCAGCGCGCGTAAAGACGCTGTCTGGTACTGCGAGGAATGTGGTTCTATCCATTCGGTGGTACGACGCCAGCAATGCTCTGTTATCGACGACGACAGGCTCATCCGTAGCCGGGAGCACCACCGTATGGACTCGCTACAACGTCAAGGGCACCGCCCCGATTAACGCAGTCCGGGGGACGGTGTTAGTCACAATTAAGTCAGCTGCAGCGGCGCAGGTGTTCAACGTCGATTGTATTGGACTTTACAAAGGTGACCAGTCGTATGGTTCTTGGAACGATCCTAACCGGGGAGCGCTGGGTGGCCCGATTGCCCTCATCAATCCTGAAGATCTGGGCGGGGCTGCCATTGCTTCTGGGAGTCTTGCTAATACCATCTATTGGATTGATTCTGTGGTTCTGGTTGGGGGAAAGCTCCTCGGCTTTCTTATGCGATATACCCCGGTTGGGGTTTTCCAGAATACAATCCATGTAGTCCAGTGGGACGGGACTACGCACGCATTCGAGTCCATTACTGTATTCACCACGTCTGATGTAATCATCTGGAGCAGCGCGACCTACAAAGATGCATCATTTCTCTATGTGATAGGGATAGACAGCACAGCCGCGCCGACTGCCAGGACGCACTATATCATGCGGGTCCCGATTGGGACGCCGCTGACAGGAACCAAGGAATACTGGGGTGGGTCTTCGTGGACAACAACCCGAGCCTCCGCCGCAGTCATATACACTGGATTCCAAACCGCAATCGGTGGCATCGTCCTGATTTCGGGAGTCTTTAATGCAATCATCACGATATTCGGCGAGGGAACCGTCCGGCGGTTAACTGCTTCTGTGATTACCGGCCCATATACTGACACTGGATCCATCTACACACAGCCAGATATGGGATCTGGATTGGTTGCGTACTTCGCTCGGATTCATGAGCAGTTTGATGATAATCTGGGCGTCCTGATGTCGTATAGCGTCAATGGCTCGGTCGGCGGAGTGAATAGTCTCGGGAACATTCGCTACTATGCACCCAAGTTTTTCCGTGGACCCGCCTCACCCGCCGCAGCCCTCACGCCTATTACAGACTGGGGCGGCATCCGGATCATTGAATCTGGAACGGTAGTCGACAACATAGGAGACTTGCACCCTGGAGATAACTTCCAAGGACGAGTCCGGGCTGCGGACACGAGCGGTAACTTCGGACTCTGGACAAACAGCAATATCATACGGCTGGTGGACGATGTAACTCCGCCTAACAAGCCAAGCACCCCAATGATTAGTCCCCAGTTTAAGGGAGTGAGAATAGAGTGGGACGGTACAGACTTCCAGGGCGGGCCACCTCCGGTCGACTGGTACAAAATGGAAGTGCATCTATCGGAGGTGGCAGCGTTCCAGCCGGGTCCGCTAACATTGGTAGACACCTATCTCACTCGGCTCGGGGGCGTCACGCCGGTCCAGGGTCTCGACTATGGGCATACATACTACACGCGCTTCGTAGCAATCGACTACAGGAACAACCGATCTTTACCGAGCGACGTCGCATCCTCGGGCCTGGAACAGCTTGTCGATACGACCGAAATCGCAAACAAATTAATCCAAGGGGCGATGATCGCGGATTCCGCGATTTCGGTACGCTCGTTGACGGTCGCAGCATTCGAGCCTTCCCTAGCTCCCAACGGAGGATTTGAGGTAGAAGCAACCGATGCTGCTGGCGTCGGTCTGGGCCTACCATTCGGCTGGTCCTCTAGCTTCTGGACAATCGGGGCTGGGGCTGTAGTTGCATATGACACAACTACGCCGATCTCCGGTCTCAAATCTGTACAAATGACTATGGCTGCGGCGGCCGACGGGCTCCGCTACCAATCCTCTGTTTTCCCAGTGACAGAGGGCAAGCTCCTAGCCTGTTCGGTGAAGGTCCGGGCTTCTCGCGCAATCGCAAACCCTGCGTTCGAGCTTCACATTGTCTGCGGCAATACTGAAGCGAATACTGGCGCGTTCCCGAGCGCGGGTGTGTCCGTATGGGGAACAAGCGCAACCGTCGTCGGTACCACCGCAGTCCAGACGCTTGAACTCCAGCGCATTGTTGATGCTAGCATGAAGTTTGCCCGGGTGTTTGTGACCTGCCTAAATGCGAATGACGGGCTCGGCGGCTGGATTGGCACGATTGATGATGTAGCAGTGTTGCCAGTAGGCGGCTCTGCGTTTATTGCAGATGCGTCAATCTTGAATGCGAAGATCGCAAACCTCGCTGTGAACGATGCAAAGATTGCAACTGTTAGCGCGGGAAAGCTGACTGTCGGCTCTCTCACCGCAGACGTCACAGTTTCTGCTAGAATAAAGACCTCCAATACCGGCGCGCGGGTTGAGCTGAATAGCTCGGGGCTGCAGGCATTCAACACCGGTGGATCGCAGACAGTAGATGTGTCATCTGCCACTGGTTCCGTAGTTATTGTTGGAACTCTGGTAACAGGATTCACTGGGACTCGGCTACTCATTGACTCTAGCGCTGCTAACAACATTGCGTTCTATCCTAGCTCTGGTGTTAACTATTCGAGAATTGCTGCGAGTGAGGATGCTGCTCCATCGGCAAACTTATTCATGGAGACAGGAACATTCACATATAACTCAGTCACCACCAGACACAGAATATTCATGCAGAATGCTTCTGGATTTTATATGGGCAGCATTGCTGTGTCTGGATCAACTACCAATGGGGGCATAGTCTTCCTTGGAGCTTCAAACTCCAGCTTCTCACAATACAACTCAGGTGGGACGCAAGATGGTGGACAAGTAATTATAGATGCTACCTACTCAAGAATGCTTACTACTAACTCAGCCACAATGGTTTCTGAAGTCCTTTTACAAGATGATGCTGCAGTTAGAATTAGCGGCTCGTTCATCAATAACCGTTCATTCTCCAACAATGCACGAGATGCGATCATCTCAGGATCTCAGGGCGCCAGCGGGTCTTTCACAGGGGTAACAACATTCACAACGACCTATGGCGGTACTGCTACTAGCACGCCTGGTGTTGTTTATAGTCCGATTGTGACTGGATTCAGAGACTTCCGAATGACATCTTATGGGACTACTAGCTTTGTAGTTGACATGAATGGTACTGCTACAGCAGTAGCAGTGGGGTTCCACTACTGGGCCTACCGACAGATTTAAGGAGTTGGCTATGTCAATGCGTATGAGAGAGTTGAGAAGGAATGGTACAGAGCTAATAGTCATCATGGAACACGATCTTGAGGATGGATCTATTGGCAAGATATGTTGGAGCCTCCCGGATACTGCCTTCATGATTCGCGCGGCTGAATATGGGATGGACCCAGTTGCAGATCAGGATGCGATCTGGGACATGCTGATATATGAACCGTATGTTGATGAGTCCGCATCAATGCATCCTCCCCTTGTGACTGCGCCGACTCTTGAGGAGGCAAGAGATCTTCATCTTGCTAGGTGTAGAGCAGTCAAAGAGGAGCATGAAGCGCGTGGGGCTTCAATGCGGAAGGGTTTGGATAGCGCCCATGAAGAAGTTCATGCTGCTCTTCGCGCAGAAGTCCCCATTGACATGCAATTCATCACCCTGCACAGGGAGCGCACAAAGCAAGCAGTTAGAGCAGAACAGGGCCTAATTAAGCGAAGAGCAGAGGACCCCCGGACGCATGTACAGGTCGAAAAGAGCAGAATGCTAGATGCAATACGCGACCAGGAGGGCCTACATACATCTGAAAAACCAGGAGCAATCCATGCGGAAATGAGAGCGATTGAAGAGGGTAGAATCGAGCTTGACAAAGGAGGGCAAGATGCTACTAAGCCAGAATAACTGGCCAGTCCTGATACGAGAGGAATTAGTCTGGTTTGATGCTGCTGGAGGACGGTTCGCCGCAGCCGACCCGTACGTCGCATACTGCGCTGCGCATCTCATCAACCAGTTCGATGCTAAGGTCGAGAAGATCAAAGGCACAATCCTGGATGACTGGTCCTGGGCCTCGCGTCCGATTCGGGGGCAGACAAAAGGATACAGCAATCACGCCAGTGCGACGGCTTGGGACTTGAATGCGACGCAGCATCAGCGCGGTGTACGGCATACATTCACTCCAGACGAGGTCTTTGAGATCCGACAGATTCTGGATTCTATCAAGGATGATCGCGGCGCCAGGATCTTCCGATGGGGCGCAGACTATAGCGCAACGTCTACAGTGGATGACATGCACTTCGAAATAAACGTCCCGCCCAAGCATGTGATGGCCGGGGCGAAACTACTGATGGCAAAGGAGAAAGACATGGAGTGGGCAGACAAGGTCAAACTCACCGCAACAGACGCAGCGACCTACAAGGGGGCGCACAAGGTCAATGATCTCGTGTCGGTCGGCGAGATCATCCGATATCCCCCGGGCGTTCTGCGGGTGGAGGGGGAAGTCAAGGACCTGAAGGCGCAGGTCGCATCAATGCAGGTTACGCTCAAAGCCATGAGCGAAGCCATGACCGCCCTGGCCGCCGCAGTCAATCGGGCTGTCCCGCTGCCGGAGGTTCCGCCGCATGCCTAACCCACAGCAACCAGTTCGCAGCGCTGATATGAGCGCTGTAATTGAAAACCTGAAGCTCCAGGCAGGAGAGACGGCCGTTGAGAAAGCAGCGGCCATGGCAATTATCAGTGCAATGGAGGAAGAGATCGCAGACCTCAAGGCCCGACTGCAGGAACAAACGTAGAAAAGGAGGGCAGTCAAAGTGCCCAGCAGCAATAGAAACAGGAGCGTGGCCAATGAGCCCCATGCAGAAATGGTCAGTGATCCTGCGAGACATAGCAATATGGGTGACAGGTATCTTCGGCCTGTTACATCAGGAGCTAACAGGACAAGTCAATCCTTGGTTGCTGGGCACCTATACAACAATCCTCGGAGTCCCGGGAGCAGCGTCGCTGGTGGCGGTCTTGAAGGACAGTGGAGGTGGAGGATCTTCGCAATTGGCACATCAGCAGGAGGAGTCTGCTTCGGAATCGGCGCTGTGATCTATGAGGTGCTGCGGTGAGACGTAGCCTCGCATATAACCTCGTGGTTGCATTTGCAACCATTGTCTTGATGGGAGGATTTGTAGTCGGGTTTGTGCAGCACGCAATCGACAAGAACAACGATGCTGTATGCGGTGTTGTTCTTGCATCCATGCAGGCTCCACCAGCCCCTCCCGTAGATGCAGACCCAAAGACGGAGTACGGGCGGCAGCTTCTAGATTACAACAAGAAACTGGAGGTGTATAACAAAAACGTCACAGCCGACGTTCAGAAGCTCATCAAGCAATATAACTGCAAGTAGGAGGAATCATGACGATCGATGACTACTGGTTGACGTTCCTCATTGCGACCGTCCTTCCCGCAGCCGTCGCAGTGGTGACGAACCGTTGGGCCTCTGGAACATTGAAGGCTTTGGTCTTGATCCTGCTCTCTGCTCTGAATGGATGGCTGACCAGCCTACTGTCTAGCGGCGGCAGGTTCGAGCTAAAGGCTGCGGCTGTGGGATTGTTTATCTCCTTCATCACCGCAGTCACTGCGCACTACGGACTGACGGGAACGAATGCACTATCCATTACCGGTCGTGATGGTACGATCCAGAAAGCTCTACCAGGAGGACTGGGAGGCGGCAATCCGGTAGAATAGGAATTGCTCTGAGGTGCCCTCCTTGGAATGAATGGCCCGGTCTGAACCCCTCCACAGGCCGGGCCATTTCACGCCCAAAATCCACCGTATGTAGATTGCAGCAACACAGATGCACGCATGCGCTGCCCCGGTTGGCTAGCCAACTACCGCGCGCCCGCCGCCGATTATATACCAACTTCGCGCGCGTTCTATAGGCTCGCGCGCCACCCGAGCCTGTTCGACGCGCGCGCATGCGGGAGCCTTCCCGACGCGGGCGGGTGCGCGACTCGAAACCGCGCGCATTGCGCGATGCCTATTCCCCGCGCGCATGTGTAGGCGCGCGGTCAAAGGCATCGCCCGCACGCACGCGACTGGCGCACGTGTCGAGTACCGCGCGCCCGAGGTTCGGGCCTCGCGTGCCCGCGCGTCGCGCTGGCGGTCTATAGGCTCCCGCATGCGCCTAGGCGACGTGTAGGCGCGCGAGCCGAGGGAGCTCCGGGGCCTCGCGCGGACGTACAACCTCCACGCCCGCGCGGCCGATCAGGCGACGTGCGCGATGCCTTCGACCGCGCCCGAGCATGCATATGTGCGCATGCGCGTAGTTCTCGACACGTGCACGCGCGCGGTGAATAGGATCGCGCGAGCCTCTTAGTGCGATCTAGGCCCGCGACGCGCGCGCTACGCGAGGCAGAAAATTTTTTTTTATTTTTCCGAAAAAGGGTAGACGCCGGTCCTGGGATGGAGGAGAGTTCTACTCGTAAGGTTCGGTACGGCGGAGCGGGCGGAGCGTTCGCCCCTCCGGTACGGAAGGCTAGGCGCGGTCCGTCCGCTCTCGCGGTACGTCTCGACCCGCCTACTCGCCCTAAGGCGCTACCCGTAGGCCGTGTACGAGGCGGCGCGGAAAAAATCAGACCGAAACAGGACTCCATCAGCTCGCCGCTCACCTATGGTGACCCGCGATGATTCGAGAAAACACGCCCTGTTAGGTTGGAACCCCCTTCGGAGAGGGGCCATAGAGAGAGCCGAGAGGATACTAACCACCACGCCTGTAATGTCGCTAGTGGTGGAAGTTACGTCCGGAGTGAACTAGCAGCGGGATTAGGCCACCGCGAGCTGGAAAGACGCTCAAATCAGTGAGTCGACCGGACAGGGAACTTGAAGGCTAAAGGTCAATAGCAGGGCGGATAACAGCGAAATTGGAATTGGTGCTTATCCATAAGGGTTCGATCCCCTCCCTGCTAGCAAGGACTGCGATGGTCGTAGTCCGATTTCAACAAGGAGAACTAAGATGGCTGCTACACGTACTTCCCGCAAGCCCCGTTCGGCTGTTCCGGCGGCTCCAGTCGAGCCGATCGCACCGGCGACGGTGAAGACGCCACGGCGTCGCCGTCCGGCTGCTATCCCGGCTAAGGTGGTCGAGGTGCAGGGCGATGCTCTTACCTCGGTGGCTGCGCCGACCCTGCTCGGAGCGAACGGCGAGCTCATCCGCCACACGCAGGATTACACGGTCGACCTGCTCGACCCCGGTGCCGAGCCGGACCGGGATTATAAGAAGGTCCTTGCTAAGGACCCGTCACAGGTGCACGTCGACTTCGTTGCATGGGTGCAGAAATACGTCGGCTATGACGCCGACGTCAAGACGGTGCAGATCCTGATCTCGACGTACCACGAGTTCCAGAAGACCCCCGAGCAGAAGGCCAAGACGATTGCGAAGCGTCTCGGCGCGGCGCAGAAGCGGGCTGAGGCTGCAAAGAAGACAGCCGCTAAGTAGGCTAGGCTCGATCCGGCCGTGATGGTTGTGCAGGGCGATAGAAGGTCCCCCTGCACTTCCACCCCAGTCGGGGACCGAGAGGAGAACAAGATGATGGATAAGGCGACGGTCATGCAGTTCGAGATGGCCGACGGTACGAAGTACAGGATTACCGACGATGAGGGAATGGAGTTGTTCCTCGATCGTCAGGTACCGGGAAGGAAGTTCGGCGCGCTGTCCAGCGAGTTCTGCTGGGAGGGGCTGGAAAGTACCGGCGTCGAGAGCGAGGACAACGGCCTGGAAGAGGCCATCATGTTCCTGCTGAAGGTCGCTCTGCGGGACACCAAGGCGTAACCCGGCCGCGAGTATGGTGCTGAGTTAGAAGGACTCAGCACCGTGCGCCCAGCCGGGCAACCGAAGGGAGAGCAAGATGATGAGGTTGGTAGAGACCAATAGCCTGCGAAAGTGGGCTGCGGGGATGCTGGATGAGGCCAGAGGAAATCTCTGGCAGGAGACCCATAGCCTGGGAGATCAGGTACACCTCGCAAACCCGCTGGAGTTTGCGGCTGGTGCTGAAGATGACGGGGCGATCGTCAGCACCGACTACACAGAGGTGGAGAATCGGGTATGGGTCAGGATGTACATGGCGAGTCGGGGCATGCCGGCCGACTATATGTGGGTTGCTGAAGGCCCATCTCGCAATGGTCCGTCCGGACAGTGGTTCGTGGAGCGCCTGGTCGGCGAGTCCATCCCGCAGCCAGAGCTGCAAGAGCCCTTCGCCAAGGAAGCGCAGCACGCACAGGCGCTCGGTCTCAATGCGCTGATCGCTACAGCCGATATCGACGGCTTCACTGAGTACGAAGCACGCCAGACGGGCGGCTCGGAGTAGGCACGAGGGCGCAGAGTTAGAAGGACTCTGCGCCCGATGCTCATTCCGGAGCAGACGATAGGGAGAACAAGATGGCAAGAGTTTCTGTTGTTGCGCAGCAGGAGGAGTACGATGAGGTCCTGCAGCTCCTGGAAGCGCTCTCGGCGCTCTCCGAGCAGGGTCGGCCGGTCCTGAACGGAACCAAGCAGGAGGACTCGGACGGCCGAGTCTGGTACGGCTACGACTACAGCGGCGCGTCTTGGTGGATCACCAAGTCGATGGCTGCGGAGTCCGACACGACCGCAGAGCCATACGAATTCGCCGAACAGAAAGAGCCGCACACGGCGTAGGCAGCAGGGCATAGGGAATTAGCAAGCCCTATGCCCAATGCTCATTCCGGAGCGCAACTGAGGAGGATGCAATGCCTGCTGCGACTATCAAGGACGTCAAGGAATTCTTCGGCCTGAAGGAAGGCCAGAACCTCAAGGGCTTCACGGAGGAATGGAAGGTCCTGTCGGAAGAGGCCCGGACGCAGATCAAGGAAGGCATCGGTAACGGCTCGTTCTCTTACTGAGATGCAGCGCGGTCCACAGCTACATACGGTTGCTGTGGGCCGTGCCGCACTTCAGATCGGAGTGCAAGGAGGGAGCAATTGTGAAGGGTTTGTTGTGGCTGCGCCGGATGCTCACTACAGGGCTTACCGGAGTGGCTTTCTGGAACTCGTACAACCACACGGCCGCTTGGTTCTCGGACCACGGCCAAGCCGAGCAGTCGGGATGGCTCGCGCTTATCCCGGAAGTCGGCGTGATCCTGGTGGTGCTGACCCTATGCACCGGTAAGCTGGGTCGAGTTGAGTCTGCTATCGTCCGGGCGATCGGAGTCGGGTCGGTCGCAATCACGTTCACTGCTAACCTCGCAGGGGCATCTGCGGGGCCGATGGGAGTCACGGCCGCTCTGGTAGCGCCTGTGTTCGCGGTGCTAGGCTTCGCTCTAGAGGCGGTAAGTCTGTCGGCCGAGATCGAGCCGCCCCAGTCTCCTCCGCAGCCCGCCCGCAAGAAGCAGATGGGCAAGACGGACATTGGAATCCTCTGGGCCACTGAGCGAGACGAGTGGCCGACCACGGCGCAGATCCTGGAGAAGTTCCCAGATATCTCCGTGACGACGGCTCGCAAGATCCACAACTCCAAGAACTTGGTCAGCGTCTGAGAGGATGGTACAGGGAGAGAAGGCCCTGTACCGTCTGCCCAGACGGGTGCTCAATCAAGGAGGGCAACATGAAAGATGAGAAGATCCTGGCTGAAGGGGAGCTTGATGCAATCAAGCTGATTCAGGCTGGGATACCTGCAGTAGTCGAGAGCGATCCGATGCAGTTCTACTACGTCCTGGCAGAGTTGTCAGATATCGAGCAGAAGTGGTTGTGCAGCGTCTGCTACTGGCGCTACTACCACGCCCGACCGATCCTGGCAACTATGTCAGAGACGCAGTTCTGCAATAACAACGAGGGCGCACACTGTAGGGAGTGTGGGGTATGAATCCTGTACATCACCTCTTCAGTGCAAGCGCCCGCATACGGTGCGCGGAGTCTGGGCATATGTGGAATGATGCATCCTTCTTTCTAGTGCATTGGATGCATAAGCCAGTCCTTGAGCGCGTGCAGAAATGCGAGCGTGTAGGCTGCAATCGTACTCGTACAGACCGGGTTTCTCCAAGCTCCCTGGAGCGCGTCAGTCGGGTCTACGGGGGTAAGATCGAGAGACTCGGACGGGTGACGCGACAGGATATGCTGAAGGAGATTATCGGCTGATGGATTGGGACTGCCCTTGGTGCGGGGAGCACTGCACAAGCGAGCGTGACCTAGAGGGGCACGCCGCAGAATGCGAACCATTTCTGGAGGAACAAGATGGCTGATGAAACGCCCGGCATCGACATGGGAACGCTGCTGGGATATGCAAGTGGAGGGATAGTGCACTCCCCAAACCCGATCTTCGCATCCCTGCTGCAGGATCTTCCTGAAGATAACTGCGTCCGGAGGATGTATGGGCTCGGGCATACGGACCACCTGATTACGACCTGGCCCAGGCCGGACGCTAAGAGCGCTCCTGCGATCGAGCCGGACCGAATCCTGCGACCGCACGAGGCAATGCAGAAAGACTTCCTGAAGAGGCGTCGCAAGAAGGATGCGCCTCCCGCTCTGAACCTGCCTCCCGCAGGGTCGCACAGGATCAGTGATCTCTGATGGCGATCATCTGCGGGAATAGGTCTGCAAGCCATTGCATGGGCTCTCACCCCTCCGTCGCCGCAGTTAAAGCCTGCTATAGAGGACAGATGGTACAGGGGAGTCTGGACATGGACCCGCCCGTCCTCGCAGCCCTCCCTGAAATGAAAGAGGGGATGTGGAAGATCGGAGAGCGTGTCTTCAAAGTCCAGATTGCGCACCACGGCTCTGGTCGCCTATACTGCAAGGAACTCCTGGTGGAGGAGGATGTACCTGGCGGTGAGCAGTATTCCCACTATTGGGAGATGCGGTCAGGCTTCATGCCGACTCTGCGCAGAGAAGGGGCGCAGATGACTCTGGAAGAGGCCAAGAAGTTCGGCGCTCTGTACGGATTCTGCTGCAACTGCGGGAAGATCCTCACCAATGAGAAGTCGATCGAACTGGGCATCGGCCCGGTTTGCAGGGGGAGATTCTCATGAGCGTCTTCCACGCAGAGGAAAAGTCTACACACGAAATCATCCGTTGTTATCAGGACCCAGAGGGCATCTGGGTAGATGATGAGAACGATCCAGGCTACATCGACGACGAGACGTTCGAGAAGTTGTACGAGCGCGTCAACTGAGCTGGGGCCGGGCGCAGGCGACTCACGTAGCTCCCTGTGCCCGGCCCCCACCATGTTAGGAGAACAGCAGTGAGTGCAATTGAAGAAGCCAAGGCCGGTCTGGAAGCCGCCAAGGAGCACGCAGAGACTGCTTGGCAGGAAGCAAGCCAAGCCAAGGAGACTGCGGCCGAGACGATCGACATGATTCTGAACGTGACCGGCCCGGATCTTCCAGAGCTCGCATCTATCCCGTTCAACATGATTCAGGAGGCACAGAACCAGATCGAGCAGGCGCAAGCGCTCCTGTCTTCCGCACAGGAAGCTCTGGAAGAGTACAGCAATTCACTCGGCTAAATAACAGCACAGGAGGAAAAATGATAGTTTACGTATCGATGCCAGATCGTGGAGTCGAGCTGGAATTCCTGGCAGAGATCCTGGATACCTGCGAGTCCGAGATTCAGAGCTGGTGCGAGATCATCTCGTCCACTCGGACCGAGCAGCCAGAGTATCGGCGGATTGAGATCCTGCACGACGGCAAGGCGATCACCCTCGACCACAGTACGGTGCTGACCGGGATTAATCGCCTGCTGAAGGACTACAATCCCAGGGTCCACAAGGGCGGCATGAACCTGGTAGTCCCGACCTTCGGGCAGATCTGTGAGTGGCTGATCATGAGCATCAACGACGGCGACACGAGTATGGTGGACGCGGACGTCGCAGACGCCATCATCCAGTACGGCGTCTTGGGAAGTATGGAATACAGCTGACAATGGGAGACCAACAGAGGGAGGCATTCCGCAAGGCAATGAAGAGAGAGGCAAGGCGCATTCGTGTCCTTGCTATTATCAGGAAGATCTTACATGGAGGGCACCATGGTAGATGAAGGCAAGATCCTGGATCAGATCCGGCATATGCTGGCGTTGGCGAACAATCCGGCAGCTAGCGATGCCGAGCGAGAGCTTGCGCTGTCGATGGCCAACCGGAAGATGGCCAAGCACGCTATCGACCAGGCGATGCTGGATGCGACCCGAACGTCCACTGAAAAGCGCAAGCCTACCAGCAAGCGCATACGGTTGTTCGATGCCGACTTCCAGTGGTCTGGTTACTTCTACGGGGTGATCGGGAAGCTGGGAGAGGTGAACGGCTGCCGGATTGCCTGGCACAGCAGCTACAATGAGATCACGCTAGTCGGAATGCAGGAGGACGTCGACTGGGCAGAGATGCTCTGGCTGCAGGTCTTCCTGGACTTCAGCTCCAAGATCAATCCGCGCTGGGAGCCGGAGCTGCGGCTGGAAGAGAACATCTTCAACTTCAAGCACGCCGGTTACAAGTGGAAAGATATCTGGGAGATCGGCAACCGCAAGCGGGCTGGCGGGATGCCAGACGGCGGCATCCAGTTCGTCCCCAACAAGTGTGGGTACATGAAGACGATGTACCACAAGCAGTGCAAGCAGCGAGAGGTCAGCCCGGTCGGCACGCAGACCTTTGAAGCCTACAAGATGACGTTCACCAACTACTTTGTCTTCCGGGTCAATACCCGCCTGGAAGAGATGGCAGAGGTGCGGGCCGAAGAGGCAGGCGCCACCTCAGGGTCTGAGCTGGCTCTCTTCGACGTCAGTAAGCTGATTGATGAGGAGCTCTGGAACCTCTTCCCAGCTCTGCACCCCGACGAGCAGGCGCGTCGTGAGGAAGCCGCGAGGAAGCTCGCTAAGGACGCCGAAGAGAGGGACGCTAGCTATCTAGCCTCGCTCTCTCCCGAGGCTCGGAAACGGGTCCTGACGGCGCGGGCGGACGCCGAACGAGCGAACGCTAAGGCCGACGCGAGGTACTACCGCACCGCCAAGAGGACCTACGACGCAGCTGGAGCGGCTGCGGGCGATCAGGCCGGAAGTAGCGTCAGCCTGGCACGGTCGGCGCGCTCAGCAGGACAGGCCGAAGCTCGCAAGGAGCTAGCGTGAAGTTCCTGGTGATCTACAAACCTAGCAATGGCGTCGACTACCGCGAGGTGATCGACTGCGATGCGTTTGCTATGAATCCCAATGGCCGATTCGCATTCCTACAATTCCGTGATCTCGCTCCCTACAAGGACTCGAACGGGATTGAATGGACGCCGATCGAAGGCGCGTTGCTATTTGCCATCCCATTCGAAGACGTGCAAAGAATCGAGGGAATCTGATGTGGTGGTGGATCGGGGGACTTGGGACCTTAGGATTTTTTGACCTGCTACTCCACGCAGCCCGCGAGCGGTGTCTGCAGGCCGACGACATCCACGACTATGAGGATGATGAGCCATACTGATGGACATTCCAGAACTCAACAGCAAAGCAAGGTACGACATACGGTTGCTGAACGTCAACAAGGACGAGACTCTGACCGATGTAACCTGGACTCAGGGCGTCGACTACCGGCGGCTGCTTGATGCGGTCCTGGAGCTGATTGTGATGAAGGAGAGAAATGCGGAAGCGTTCGCAGGCGACATCATTATCAGCGCGGCTGGGTCACGCGATCCAATGCCTAGATATCGAAGACTGCAAGAGAGTAGCTCTGACAGTAGCAGTCCTGTCCTCCGCAGTGTACCAAGCATTGGAGAAGATGCAACCGAGCAGCGTCCCGGTCACGATCACTACTGGGGCCAAAAGCAGACCATCGAGGCAGAGAGGCTCAGGAGGACGCAGGCCGAACTAGAGAATGTGAACTGGCAGTGCGATAACTGCTCGCACATCGCCGGTCGCCACAGTAATGTAGCTCCGTTCAGATGTATAGTTGACGGGTGCGATTGTTTCACCTGGTCAGGAGAATAGATGGACGCCCATGTAGAGTTAGACCCAGAGCTAAACCGGATCTTCCTGCGGGTTGAATACTACGTGGGGGTCTCGCAAGACTGTAAGGCTATCCCTGGATACAAGTGGCACCCTGATATAGAGGGAAAGCCCTGGAGCTACCCGGCAAGAATGCAAACTTGCCATGCACTGCGGAAGGTGTTCGGAAAGAAAATGACCATCGGCCCATTCCTTACAGAGTGGGCCAGGAAGAATGCGCGAGCCTATGCTAGGCAGAGATCCCTCGCAAGCAAACCGGACTCAGACCTGGCGAAAGTCAAAGCGATGTTCCCTGCGTTCTGGGATGCGATGTCAAGTCGACCATACCAACGGTCTGGCGCGGAGTTCTTGGCGACCACTGGCCACACCGCAGACTTCTCAGAGCCGGGGCTAGGCAAGACGGCGACTAGTCTCGCAGCGCTCATTCAGGCAGGGGTATTCGCAGGAGGGAGGCACCTGGTTATCGTCTCTAACAAGACCGCTATACGGTCGACCTGGAGACACGAGATTGAGAAGTGGACTCCAGGGGCGCACGTCTACCCGATGCCAGACGGCTGGCAGAAGCGGGAGCAGGAGCTAGACAAATTCTGGGCCGACAATAGCAGCGCTGCGAAGTTCGTAGTCTGCCTTCCGCACATGCTCCAGATTAAGCAAGAGCGCTGGTGCAAGAAGTGCAAGCAGTGGGCGAACGATCCCAAGCAACTATCTGCAGAGCACTACGGGGAGTCCCACAAGGTCACGACTGAGGACTACAGGATTGACTGGCAAGAGCTGTTCTCGATCGAGTGGGACTCCATCATCGCAGATGAGGCGCACGACTACCTCCTCAAGCTCCGCCCGGGACAATCTAAGAACCAGCCCCAATGGGCAATAGGCATGCGTCGGCTCCAGGTTAAGCAGGGCGGCGTGAAGCTGCCTATGACCGGGACGCCGATGCGCGGAAAGGAGCAGAATCTATTCGGCATCCTGTACTGGATCGATCCCATACGGTTCTCTTCATTCTGGGCCTGGGCCGGGGCATACTTCGATGTTGTCAATAATGAATACAACCAGACAGTCGGGAAGCTGCGGCCGGAAATGGAGGAGGCATTCTATGATGTGATCGACTCCCTCTGCCTCCGCAGAACCCTGCGCGAGGTACGCAAGGACCTTCCACCGCAGCTCCCACAGGAGCACTGGGTTCCATTAGACGGCGAGCACAGGAGGCAGTATGAGGAATTTGAGGCAGAGGGGGTCGTGGCCCTGGAGTCCGGCGTGCTGGAAGGGCTAGGAACCTTGTCGGAGTTGACAAGGCTCCGACAATTAGCATTCGGCCCCTGGGACGTAGAGATAGATCAGGACGACGACAAGCAGACCATCAAGATGGTTGAACAGGTCGAGAAGTCTCCCAAGGTTCAGCTCATGATGGATATGCTGCGGGAGCGCGGCATCCCGGGTGACGTATTCACACAGCAGCGTGACGCAAAGGACGCTCGCAAGTTCATCATTGCCTCCCAGTACACGCAGATCATCGGCGGGCTGGAGCGGATGTTCAGCAACATGGGAATCGCGACGCTTTCAATTACCGGCAAAGTTACCGGTAGCAAACGCTCCGCCGCAGTCACCTCATTCCAGAAGCCGGGTGGACCGCGAATTCTTCTCATCAATACCAAAGCAGGAGGAGCCTCGCTCACCCTCGATGCTTATTGTGATGAGATGTTCATCCTGGATGAGACCTGGATTCACGATGACCAGGTCCAGCTAATGGGTCGCATCAATAATCGGGGGCAGCGAATCGCAACCCGGATTTACCACTTCTTCAGGACAGAGGAGACGATCGATGAAGGAATAGCAATGGGCAATGATGATCAGAATCAGATGCAGTCTATGATCCTCGACAGTCGTCGTGGAAATCAGGTAGCCTTGAGACTACTGAAGCGGAGAGAGTAAATGATCGGTCTAATCTGGGTCATGTGTGTTGTGACTGCATATACCGTTGCTACAGTTTCAGCAGGGTATCTATGGGGCCGTGCGCACCAGATCAATCATGACAGGCACGTGCAAGACATGATGAATGATGCTGCGGACAACGCCCGGATGGCGCAGCGGCATCGCATACGGACGGCCGAGGCTGACCTGAATTCCAACGCCCAGGTACGTACGGCTAGACTGCGGGCCTACAGATACAAGACCCCTCCGCCACGTAAGTAAATCCGCTAGGGTAGAGCTAGTCAACCGACACAAGGAGAAACCGAAATGGCACGTGCAACCAAGGCCGTCGCAAAGCCTGTCGAGCCTGAAGAGGACGACTACGAACTTGGCCACTACATGGACAAGGAGCCGTCCAAAGTCCACGAGAACTTTGCGGAGTACGTCGGCGAGATGGTCGGCTATGATGCCGACATCAAGACCATCCAGCTCGTGATCGCCCTGTACCAGAAGTTCCAGAAGACGCCGGAACAGCAGGCATTCAACAAGGCCAAGAAGGAAGCCAGCGCCGAAGCTGCGGAAGCTCGCGAGGCCAAGCGCGCCAAGGCTGAGAAGGCCGAAGTCTCTACCCCCAAGGCCCGGACCTCCAGTCGTACCAAGGCTGCTTCGGCGGCCGAAGAGGTTGAGGAAGAGGAAGCTCCTGCACGCCCTGCTCGTGGACGCCGTGGTGCTGCTCCTGCCGCCCCTGTGAAGCGGGCCACGTCGCGCCGTCGTCCGGTTCCTGCCGTAGACGACATCGACGAGTAGCGTGCAGGTCGGTGTTCCTGTGGTCCTTCTAGCTGCAGGAACTCACGGTGGGTCCGTTAAGCCCACCCCACATACGGCCCCCAATCTCTCGGGTTGGGGGCTGCGGTGTCGGTAGTGGCCTCCCAGACCACTATACCACTGACGCGATAAGGTGGGAGACTGAGAAGGCTCTGATCCTTGCGCACCTGACCAGCCATGGCCCATGAGCAGATCCTTGCACAAGAGATACCTCGCATAGTCCGCCAAGGAGACGGGGAAAAGGTGGTGCAATTCCACCCGGGGCCACGAACACCATCTACATACGGAGGGCAACCGTGGGAATGACATTGCGACAACTGATAGACAGCCTCATTGATCTGGAGGAGGCAGCCAAGACAATAGGCGACCCGCCGGTCAGGGTTGCATCTCTCGGATATGCAGAATGGCGAGAGGAAGACCGTCTTGTTGATCTGGAAACTGTGAGCCTGCGGTTTAACAATGGAGACATAATCTTGGGAGTTGATAAGTGATGATGTGGATTGAAGGAATCGCTCTCGCACTATGCATCCCTGGGATCTTCTTCATCCTTGGGCTCTGGGCTAACGGCTGGTTTGACGAATGATCGAACTCAGGACATCCGAGAGGGCGACGTTTAAGCGCTGCCCGCAGAGATGGGAGTGGGGAGTCAAAGAGGGACTGCGACCGCACCGGGAGGCTACACCGCTCTGGTTCGGGACCGCAGTCCACATTGCGTTAAGCGAGTGGTACCTGCCCGGGTTAGCTCGCGGCCCACATCCAGCGCTGACGTTCTTGAAGGTGCTAGAGGGCGACCGGTCAATTCGCATTCCCTCGGATAATGAGGAATGGGAAGCCGAGTACATGAAGGCCAAAGACCTTGGGCAGGAGATGCTCACGAACTATGTCGACCACTGGGGGAAGGATAACAACAAGTACTATATCTGCACAGAGCGGACTGGCTCTATCTTCCTACCAGAGATCGGTAAGACCAAGGGTAGGCACACAAAGTATTTCTTCACCTTCGACGGCGTGTATCGGGACGAGACCACGGGCGAGTATTGGCTAGACGAGCACAAGACAGCAGCCAGCATTGACCCGGGCTCTCTGCCTCTTAACCAGCAGGCTAGCTCCTACTGGGCCGTCGCAGAGGGCATCCTGAAGCGAACTGGTATGATGCCTAAGGACAAGCACATCCAGGGCATCATGTTTAACTTTCTACGAAAGGCCCCCAAGGATCGGCGACCCAAGAACGAAGATGGACTAGCCACTAACAAGCCGACTAAGGCTCACTTCCACGCAGCCTTTGAAGCAGCCGGGCTCCCCACGCAGCTATATCTGCGGGCGAAGATGGTCCGGCTATATGAAATTGCGCACGTTGAGCACATCAAGGTTCTGGGCGAGCCATCTAGTGTGCAGACCTCAGAGTTGTTCGAGCGACACCCGGTCTTCCGGACGCCAGGGGAGCGCCGACAGCAACTGATTCAGGTCCGCAAGGACGCCTGGCATATCGAGCACGCCAGGAATGATCCGAACTATCCCATTGTTAAGAATCCCACCAAGGATTGCAAGTGGGACTGCGACTTCTACAGGATGTGTCAGCTTCATGAACAGGGAGATATGGAGTCTGTGGAGGAGTTTAAATCAGCAATGTATACAATCAGAGATCCCTATGAAGCATACAGGAAGAGTGCATAATGAGTTCTGTCCACGATCGGAACCGGGAGGGGTTAGAGTCGACCCTTAAGCGAGTAGCGAGGATGTACGCTACTGGAGAAATCGGCAAGGACAAGTTTGATCGGTTCGCTAAGACAATTGAGTCCGCATTCAAGCAGATTGATACGATGGAAGAGGAGACTACAAATGTCGAAGCCTGAGTACATCCAGCCCTTGGCACGCAACGCTAAGGTTAGGATGGCCTTGGTCACTGGTTCGGGATTCGGCAAGACTGTATTTGGAGGGACTGCGCCGAAGGCCCTCTTCCTTACCACCGACCCAGAGGGCACGATCTCCGCAGCCGAGTTCGGCTCCACCGCAGAAGAGTGGAAGATCGAGTCCTGGCAGGATGATGGCGGCCTATCTGATGCATACGAGTACATGCTGAAGGAAGGATGCAAGGAATACCAGTGGCTGATTCACGACAACGCCACTGAGGAACAGAACCTGGGAATGTCTATGGCCATGCAGCAGGCACTGTCAAAGCCGACCGGCGCTGGCCGCAGTCCTTTCGTTCCAGACAAGCGAGAGTATCAGATCTCGCAGAACTCTTTCATCCAGATGCAGAAGCAATTCATCACCCTCCCTATTCACCAGATCTGGACAGTACACCGGAAATGGTTTGACCCGGAGAATGGTGACGATGGCTTCTGGTCCGCAAACATCCAGGGACAGCAAGGCGCGGTTGCTGAGCAGTTCCTGGGGTACATGAATATCATCGGCCATGGAGAGGTGACAGAGAACAAACTGAAGAAGACAGTTCGCCGGTTGTACTTTGACCACTACAAGAGCTACCGGGGCAAGGATCGGTTCAATGCATTGGGCCGGTTCAAGGATGACTTCACAGTCCCGAAGATGATGCGATTGATCAAGGCGCATCAAGAGGGTGCACCCGTCAAGAAGACAGCAGTGCGACGTCGCGTCGCACGTACCGCCTAAGAGAGGGCACTGAAATGCCAAGTGTTATCAAGCGTAAGACTTCGCACGTAGCTGAGTCCGCATTCAAGATCTACGCAGGGGATGAGCCGCGCCCGGGTGGCTACCGGGGCATCCTCAAGCAGCTGAACATGGTCAAGTCCAAGGGCGACAACCTGATGTTTACTGCGGTCGTGGAGTTCGAGGCCAAGGACGGCTCGGACAAGAAGCAGTTCGATGGCTATGCCACCTTCCCGCAGATCCCGCTGACCGACAACGAGAGCAACATTCAGCGCGAGCAGGCGTTGTACGTTGCAGTCTGCGGCAAGATGGACGCCGACATCAAGGTCGATGGGACTCCAGAGAAGTTCAAGGCTGGTGACGGCCAGAAGGCCAAGGTCGTTTCGATCAACGGCGTGAAGCCAGAGGGCAAGGTCGTCAACGTTCGGATGCGTTACGAGATCGACAACCGCGAGGGCATGAACGGCGCCCAGCAGTTGCGTTGCGATCTCATCTTCGCAGCCCGGGGCGAGTCTCCGGTTGTTGACGAAGAGGACGACATCGAGGACGACGAGGAAACAGACGAGGAGGGTCTGCCGCTGTACGAGGAAGATGACCTCAAGACCAAGAACCTGGTCGCCCTGCGGAAGATCCTGGTCGACGAATTGGATCAGGACGCCGCAGAGATCAAGGCCGAGAAGTCCAAGGCCGCTCTGATCGAACTCATCCTCGAGCTGCAGGAAGATGAAGAGGAGGACGAAGATGAAGAAGACGAAGAAGAGACAGATGAGGAAGAGGACGAAGACAAAGAAGCCGAAATCCGTGAAGAAGTCGACGGGATGGATCGCAACGTACTGAAGGCTGCTATCAAGAAGCGCGATTCTGCTTTCAGGGTCCTGAAGTCCACTACCGATGAAGCCCTGCGTGAGGCGCTGGTTGCACTCATGCTCCAAGACCCGCCATTCTGAGTCTCTGAGGCTGCGGCTACTACAGCACTGATAGTGGGATGTCCGTAGCTAGGAGCTTGCAGGTGGCTAGGCGGTGACAGGCCCATGGCTAAGAAGTGCAGAGTCTTCTAGATCCAGAGGCAGTCTCGGGTGCGGTCCGTTAAGCCGCACCACTTAACAACAAAATTAAGGAGGGCCTTGTGGTCGTTAGCTTGAAGCCAGATACAATACGGTCTGGCTTTCGCGATTGGTTCGTGGGGGAAGAGAACGCAGAGGGAGAGCAGCGGGCATATTGCCCGGTGTGTGAAGATCCCGATGTGTCCTCTTCCCCTTCTGCTATGATGAACCCAGATGGAGATATCTGGAATTGTCTGAAGGGGAATCACGGCGGGTCGATTACATCCCTATCCAAGCAACTTAAGACGGAGCGCGGCTGGGATATCAGGGGCGCTGCAAATGCAGCGACCCGCCGCACAGCTCCCGTACACTCCCCCAAGCAAACCAATAAGTCAAAAGGTCCCGCCCCATCTCCCACCGCAGTCATTGAATGGAACCAGGCCCTCTTGGAAAACAAGGGGGTCATTTCCAGCTTTATGAGCAGGCGCGGGATTGATGAAGAATCCATTATCGAGAACGAGATCGGCTGGGACGAGAAGACCCGGCGCTTTACAATCCCTGTGTACGACAAGGACGGGGAGCTAGTCAACATTCGCAAGTACAAGATGGGCGCTGGCGACAACGAGCAGAAGTTCATCAACCACCAGGGCTGGGGCAATGCGCGTCTGTTTATGCCTTGGGTCTTGGAAGACGCAGAGGGCATTATCCTGGCAGAGGGAGAGCTAGACTGTCTCTTGCTCAACCAGATGGGGTTTCCTGCGGTGAGCGGGACGGGTGGCAGCGGAACCTGGCTGACTGCATGGTCCAAGGAGTTCACTGGTAAGACAGTCTACGTCGCATATGACCAGGACGACGCAGGGGAAAAAGGCGCATTGCTAGTGAGCAACGCGCTGCGTAACTTTGCCACCGCAGTCTACCGGGTGAAGCTCCCTACGCCTGGGTCTGACGTGACTGATTTCTTCATGAAGGAAGACTTCACTGAGGAGGACTTCGAAAAGGTCCTAGAGGCTGCCAGCGCGGCCGGCAACCGGGTCTCTACCGCGATAGAAGATATGCCAACGATCGGGACTAGGGCGAGTCTCCTTGAGTCGATGAGCGAGGGCTCTACGGGCGAGCCTCTAGAGCTAATCGTCTCTGTGACAGGCAAGATGCAGGAGCCCTGGACCGCTCCCCGCAGAGTGGTCGGGACTTGCGACATGAGCAAGGGTGTGGCATGTGAGACTTGCCCACTCCAGAGTCGCAACGGCTCAATGGAGATCCTGACACAGGCGCACGACACCCGGCTGATTAGCTTTGTGGATATCTCCGCCACCACGCAGCACAAACTGTTGCGATCTTTGATGGGGGCTCGCTGCTCAGACCGGATTCAATTTGACATTGAAGAGATCTGGAACATTGAAGAGCTGACGGTTCAGAACAGCATTGACGAGAGAACCGACGATGTGATTGCAACTCCGACGCATCGGACGGTTTGGTCTATCGGGACCTACCGCACGCAGACCAATGAGAAGATCAGGCTCCTGGGTCAGAACGTACAGGACCCAAAATCGGGCGGCTTGAAGTTCACCTCCTGGATCAATCAGAAGGTCGAGCTGGATATCGACAAGTTCAAGCTAGACAGTGAAAGCCGTGACCGGCTGACACAATTCCAGCCGGAAGAGGGGCAGTCTTATCTAGACAAGTGCCTAGATATCGCAAAGGATATGTCTGCGAACGTGACAGGAATCATCGGCAGAGAGTTACTCCATGTTGGGATGGATCTAGTATGGCATTCTCCAATAGCATTCAGAGTTCGCGACAAGGACGTCGACAAGGGCTGGCTGGAGATGATGGTAGTTGGGGATACTCGTACGGGCAAAAGCGAGATAGCGACCAGTCTGATGAAGCACTATCTGAGTGGCAGACTAGTAAGCTGCGAAGGTGTGACGTTTGCGGGACTGATTGGTGGCGTCCAGCAGATCAACGGCAGATGGAACATGACCTGGGGAGCCGTCCCGATGAACGACAGACGGTTAGTTGTGCTGGACGAGGTCAGCGGAATGGCAGAGAACAACATCATCGAGCAGATGAGCCAGGTACGGTCTTCCGGCATAGCCCAGGTAACTAAGATCGCATCTGAGAGCACAAGCGCACGGGTTCGGCTGATCTGGATCTCTAACCCGGTCGGCGGCAAGTTCCTCTCCGAGAATAGATTGGGTGGTATTGGTGCTCTTATTACCGTGGTTCCCAACATGGAAGATATCGCCAGATTTGACTTTGTCATGGCGTCAGCAAAGGGCGATGTCGGCAGTGCAGATATTAATGCTGACCATCGACAAGGCACCCCATCTTACAGTAGTGACGACTGCGAGCTGCTGGTCAAGTGGTCCTGGTCCCTGGGTAGAGATAACGTCAAAATTGGGGATCGCGCGGTTACAGCTGCCTCCCAACATGCGATTAAGATGGGTGAGCGATACACAAGTAGTCCTCCACTTGTGCAGGCCGAGAATGTTCGGTTCAAGATTCTGCGAATCGCCGCAGCAATGGCAGCTCGAACTTTCTCGATCGGCAAAACCGGTCCAGTTACCTTACAGGTTTCCAAGGCCCATGTAGAGGACGCCGTCAGATTCCTAGATGCGATTTACGGGGAGGACTCCCTAGGGTACGGTCGGATGAGCCGGGCCGAGATCGAGCGAACCAGTAACAGCGAGACGAACCTCAGCCTCACCCGGCAGCTACTCAAGCAACACCCAGGAGTATTTGAGACCTTGTTCATGAATATCGGAGGTGAGTTCAGAGTCCGGGACTTTGAGGAGTTCCAGGGCATCGAGAAGACAACTGCAAGTAATATCAGCGCAAGCCTACACAAGTGGGGCCTGACGAAGTATGCGGGCCGTGGAGTGTTCTCAATGACAGAGCAGCTAGTGAAGCTGCTAGATGAACTCAAGGAGGAGGGCATATGAAAGACTGGGGCAATATGACGGAAGAGCAACAACGCGAGCTAGACGATCTGCGCGCAAAGTATGAGGCCCGCCCACCGCAGCTAGATCAATGCGACTGCCACGAACACCCCCGGCCAGAGCGTTGTGAGAACGCAGCAGTCAAGGGGCAAGGCGGGCTTTGTACGCCGTGTCTATTCGGATGCGCACCATGACGCAGATGATGGATTGGTTCAGGGATCTCTGTAACCAGTGGAAGTCAGAGTCTTTCTGGAAGTGCCCGCTATGTAAGGCACTGGTCGAGAACGAAGACAGTGGCCATCATGTTGAGTGGCATCGGGAAAACGGGGCTGACTTCTAATGCAGACATTCTTGACACAGAAGAGATTCGGCCGGACCGCAGCCGACCTGGATGACACGACCCTATCTATGCAGATGACTCAGTGCATGCAGATCTTCGACACTCTGACCGGCGTGACTCCGGACTTCCAGCCGGAACACCCCGTCATGGGTATGTGGGAAGGCTACGAATATGCGCTGGGTATCTACGCCATGATGCTGAATCTGGAGTGGACCTTCCAGCGCGGCTTTGCGCATCACGAGTGTCTGCGATTCTTCCACCAGAACATAAAGGAGATGCACGACCAAGACCCAGAATTTATCTATGAGGTTCCGCCGTGGCTGAATGATGTAGCCGTCATCAAGTCACATCGCTCGAACCTCGTCCGTCGTCTCCGCAGCCAATACGAGGATCGTTGGAAGGTGGCCCCGGATAACTGGCCGGTCCTCTGGCCTAAGATTGACTTCACAAAACCAGAGGGCTATACGCTCTGGCTCGCGAAGGGCGACAAGGAGAGGCTGCGGAAGGGCGAGCGGACTCTCCCTCCCGACGACGTAATGGAGAGGGTAGTCAATTGGTAAAAGACTTCCTCTGGATGCGATTCGAGGTCTTCCCGCAGCCCAAGATGCGGATCTACCCCTGCTTCACAATCTGGTACAGCGAGAAGGGCGGGCGGCCGGTTCTCAAAGGCGAGCGGTCCTGGACCAAGATCAGCGGCTTCATGGTTAGGACTCGGAATAGCAAATCATATTCAATCCAATTCAGGAGGGTGTACAGATACTGATGTTCCTATTCCTTGCATTTGTATTTGGGTTTGTTGGAATCACACAGAATGCGAGCTATGAGGAGGGACACGCCCACACACTCCCAGGAGTCATCATTCTGTGGAGTCTGTGCGGCTTGTGTCTTGCTCTTCATGCGTTTGAGGAGAGGCATTGACTGATATTCAGGACTTCCTCAGAGAGCAAGCTGATCTAGGCTTGCACTGTCACATGGTAGAATACATCGATGGAGATCCCGTCACTACTTGCTTCAATGGAGACTGCGATGTCGAAGATATTAATTCTCGGATGCGGACCAGCCGGACTCATGGCGGCACATGCAGCAGTCCTGGACGGACACGAAGTGATCATCATGAGCAAGCCCAGAAAGAGCCAGATGTTCGGGGCGCAGTACCTACACGCACCAATTCCCCTGGCCTCTAGCTCTCCGGCCTTCGATATCACCTATGAGCTGCGGGGGACGGCTGAAGGGTACCGAGAGAAGGTATACGGCCCAAACTTCCGGGGAGAGGGTAGCCCGGAGTACCTCGAAAAGACGCATTCTGCATGGGATATCCGGGAGGCATATGATTTCCTCTGGAATGCATACGGCAGCACAGTCCTAGACCGGAACTTCGCACCGAGCGCCGCAGTACAAGAGGCACTAGACTGGACTATTCCAGATATCACAATCTCCACGATCCCGGCTTACCTAGTCTGTAGGAATCAATGTGACTTCTTCAGCCAGAAGATCTGGTCTGCCAATACCAGCGTGAATATCCCTCCAGATCACGTCATCTGCAATGGAGGGAAAACTCCGGCCTGGTACCGCGCAGCAAATATCCAGGGCTGGACTACGGTTGAGTGGCCTCAAGAGAGCAAGCCTCCCATCCCAGAGGGTATACTCTCATCAGTCACTAAGCCGACCGGCAATAACTGTAAATGCTTCCCGGAGATCCATAGGATGGGACGCTATGGGAAATGGGAGAAGGGAGTGCTATCACACTCAGCGTTTTACGAGACCGCCCAGCTCCTCTCGCAGCCAATACAACAGAGGTTAATATGAGCTTGTACGTTCACCCGCTAGCTAATGTCATCGGCCTAGACATTGACGGGACGCTCGGCGACTACCATTCACATTTCGTCCGGTTCTGCAATGAGATCTACTATCCCCATGGACTGCTATCTGGGCTATCTCCGAAGTGGGCTGCGACTGCAGGGGAGTTTGAGGTGGCCTTGGATTTGTCCAAGTCCGAGTACCGCGCCGCTAAGCTCGCCTACCGGATGGGCGGGCTGAAGCGGTCTATGCCGCTATTCCCCTGCGACGCGGAGGACGGGATCAAGGGTGAGATCCAGTACATACGGTCGCTCGGGATTCAGGTCTGGATCTGCACGACCCGCCCATGGCTCTCTCTGACCACAATAGACCAGGACACACAGTACTGGCTTGAGCACAACGTCGGGCCGGTAGACGGCCTGATCTACGGAGAGGACAAGTATCGGGACCTAATCAGTATCGTCGGCATGAGTCGAGTCCTGGGCGTGTTAGACGACTTGCCAGAGAATGTTGAACGCGCAAAGGCCCTCGGCCTCCGCAGCGCTCTGCGGCGTGGTCCGCACAATGTATGGTGGGCGTCTTCACACTCTCCTGTCTATCGCAACACGCAGGTATTCAATCAAGCAAGAGACATCTCATCAATCGCTGAAGAATGGAAGCAAATCCACCGTGGATAGGAACTCTCTACACAACTCAAGCTACGACCCCATGGAGTTCTTTTACTTTGGAATGGATCGGATCGATGCCATGCCGGATTGGCAGGCAATGGAGTATGACCTACCCATCCTGCACCTGGGGCCAGGCAAGAAAGGGGATCAGCTAGACACGATAGACCTGGAATACCCTGAGTACGACTTCGACACCTCAATTCCACTGATCCCTGTGCAGGAGTACTTCAATCTGCACTTGACAGAGCCGGTCTCCCCCTGGAAAGACAACTCGGTCGGCGGAATTGTGGCGACGCACGTCCTTGAGCATTTAAAGGACCCCCGCCCTTTAATCTGGGAATGCGGTCGGGTCCTGGCCCCGGGCTGTCCGCTCTCGATTGTCGTCCCCAAGGCCGGTTCTAACCTCTGGAATCAGGACCTCGACCACAAGACCGGTTTCGTCCTGGACACATGGAAGACGCTGCTTGACAGTAGTTTCTATGTGAAGGGCAAGAACATCCAGCACAAGCTGTCTGTTGGCTTCAACATGGAGATGTCCATGAAGGAGGGCAACAACGTCATTGTAACGCAGCTCATTAAGGAGGGCGAATAGACCAAGTGCCCGATCTGTGGCAACAACATTGAGTGGATATTGATGCCACTGCATCTCCTGATCGCGCACGTCATCAAGAAGCAATAGACATCGCGCCCGGTCTCCGGTACTCTCCGGGGATCGGGCCTAGTCATAGGGAGCGTCATGAGGATCAACAAATTCGATAAGACCCCATCCATAGGAAAGCAATTGCCAATGAAGCCGGGTGAGACGGCTTATCTGATTGAGTTGGACGGCACTGAGAATGCCGAATTCAAGCAGATTCTAGAGGGCTGGATCGACGCCCTAGAGATGCACGAATATGCCAGCCATGACTACAAGAACCGGGAGCTGTTTGGGCTAGGTATCCGAGGTGAGTTCGTCGGGTTCTGGCGCAAGGCACAGAAGCTGCACGCAGAGGTCTGGGAGCAGAAACTCAAGCTCACCCGGGAAGGCGTTCAGGAAGTCCTCATGGATTGCATGGGTGCGGTCGGCCTCATGCTATCTGAGCAGAGGAAGAACAAAGACGGCTACAGCGCCAGCTGGAGAGACAACCACAACAACAAGCCGACCTTCGGCCCAGGGCCGGACGACAGGCTAGCCACATTCAAACCTGCACGACAGGGGGCAACAAGCGGCACCTTCACCAACAGGACGGCATCCGGCCGACGACCTGAGGAACACGCTATAGATTGCCGCTGCCAGAAGTGCAACGACATCACCTGGGCGACACGCGGATGAAATTTGTATCTCTACACAGCCACTCTACCTACAGCTACATGGATGGATTTGCGCTGCCAGAGGTACACGTCAAGCGAGTCGCAGAGCTAGGGATGTCGGCGCTGGCATTAACAGAACATGGAAACGTTAGCAGTCATGTCAAGCTGGAGCTGGCTGCGGCCAAGGAGGGGATCAAGCCAATCTTTGGACTGGAAGCCTACACCGCTCCCGCAGACATGCGTGAGACTAAAAATCTGCGCAAATGGCATCAGACGATTGTGGCGATGAATCATGAAGGATATCAGAACCTTAACCGTCTCGTTACGAGATCCTGGGATGAGGGCTTCTACAGGTGGCCGACGGTTACAGGACCTATGCTCAAGGATCTCCACAGAGGGCTTATCGTCACTAGCGGGTGTTCAGATAGCCTCGTTAATTGCTCCCTCCTTGGTGGAAAAGGAATTGAAGAGGCAGATGCAGGAGAGAGCAGAGCAATTGGCGTTATACGCAGGTATAAGCGACTCCTCGGCGACAGATATTATCTCGAAGTTCAGCGTTTTCCAGAACTCGAAAGGACGCGCACACTCAACGCTTGGCTGGCCCAAGCCAGTAAGCGCACTGGGGTCCCCCTTGTTGCTACAGCTGATGTGCACTACCCCTTCGGTGAAGACAACCAGATGCAGAAGATTCTGCATGCAGCAGGACGCAACACTGGTACTGTCGCTGCTGCGGAGGCAGGGTGGGAATACGACATTCTCCTCACTTACCCAACAAGCGACCAGCAAATCCGCGAACAACTTATGGGAACAGGGCTATCGCGTAGCCAGGCGGAGGGAGCGATTGAGAATACGTCGGTTATAGCAGGACGATGTAATGTAGAGATCCCCAAGATGGAAAGGGTTCGGTTCCCTGGAACCATTAGGGACATGGAGGCAGAATGGGGATGACTGTTCGTGGACTTCACCTCAGGGTGATCCGCGCTAAGGGATGGGCTAGCGAATGGCCTTGTGTATCCTGTAAGAAGACCAGTAATAAGAAATGGGGCATGGACTGGTCTCGGATTCATGGACGCTCAGGCCGGGACATCGAGGACTATGAGCCGATGTGTCGTAAGTGTCATATGCTGTATGACAGGTCAACTCTTATCGCAAGCGACGTTATAGAAATCAGAAGAATGATTGCGCGTGGAATGCCGCAGATTGATATTGCGCATGCATTTCATGTGAGTCAGATGACCATCAGTCGTATCAATACCGGGCAGACTTGGAGTCACATCTAATGGACCGCCTAGATGAGTCAGTCCCTAGTATTGATCTCTACTGGGAATGGCTTAGGAAGGGCTGGCACTATCGAGGGATGCACAAGCTCCCAAAGAAGATCCGTAAGGAGAACACGGACCGAGTCCATCATGAATCAGAGATGATCATCGACAAGGACTTTGTTGATTACTTCCTGATGCTCTCTGACGCAGTCCGGGCCTGTAAGGATAATGGCATACCAGTCGGCCCGGCTCGTGGATCGGCTGCGGCTTCTCTAGTGTGCTATCTACTCAGGATCACTGAAGTCAACCCGATGCACTATCCCCTGATGCTATTCAGTCGGTTTGTTGACCCGAACCGCTTCGATCTCCCGGATGTAGACCTAGACTTTGATGATGATCTCCGGGACTATGTCCGCCAGCACCTAATCACGAGATATGGAGTTGACCGTGTTGGTAATATTGGAACCTTCACAAGATATCGTGGTAAGAATGCCATCGACGACGTTGCCCGGGTATATCAGATACCAAAGTATGACATTGCCCAGGTCAAAGACCTTCTCGTCACAAGGTCGGGTGGTGACAGCCGGTTCGATGCGAGCATCCAGGATACCCTTGAGATGTTCCCCCAGGCTAAAGAGGTCTTCGATCGCCATCCCAGGCTATACGAGAGCCTCAAGCTGGAGGGGAACTACAAAGGGTTCGGAGTCCACGCTGCAGGGCTTGTCGTGGGAGCTACGGCGCTCGTCGACTCAGTCGCAACGTATGTTAAGCATGATGTTGGCAAGAACAAAAACACGCTAGCAGTTCTCTCGGTCGACAAGTACGACGGCGAGAGCCTGGGGATGCTGAAGCTAGATGCACTATCCCTTTCCACAATGGGGATGATCCGACTAGCTATCGGCACGATAGGCATGTCCCTAGAAGAACTGTACGCTGTACCAATGGACGATGCCCCTACTCTCGCAGCCTTCCACAAAGGAGATGTGAAGGGCATCTTCCAGTTTGACGGCCGGACAATGAAGATGGTCTGTGAGCAGCTCAAGCCAGATGTGTTCATGGATCTCGCGGCCGTGAACGCATTGTCCCGGCCTGGACCATTGCATTCTGGGTCTACCGGCGACTACATCGCCATACGGTCCGGCGAGATTGAGCGTGAGTCATTGCATCCACTTGTAGATGCAATTACCGAGATGACTGAAGGCCAGATTATCTATCAAGAGCAGATCCTACAGATCTGTAGAGAGGTGGGGAAGTTCCCTTGGGTGCACGCCGCAGCGATCCGGAAGATCATATCGCAGAAGAAAGGGGAAGCGGCATTCGAATCGATGTGGATGGACTTCAAGGCTGGAGCGTCAAGTCAGAACATATCCGAAGAATTATCCAGGCGCATCTGGAACCGAATGGTCACGGCCGGTACATATGCCTTCTGCTGTACAGGGGAGACGATCGTTAAGACAGGTGGTCGTGGATCACATGGAGGAAAGGAATATGCACTAAGAGATCTGTGGGAGGCATATAACAGCAAGACCTCTCTCGGGGACAAGCTTAGGTATGGCCAGAATGGCAAGAGAATCACTCTTCAGCAATTTGATGATGATGGGAGAATCCGTCCAGCGCAATTTCTGTCTATTAAAAGATCTGATGTTAAGATGCCTGTGTATAGAGTTGAGCTGGAAAATGGCAACTCATTCAATGCAACGCTCATGCATAGGATTCTCACGACAGATGGATACCAGGAGATAGGAGATTTGGTAGCTGGGGGAACATCCATCATTTGCTGCGGTGAAAGGGAGGGGCAGATCAGATCAACCACATCGCAGAAATATAGGTCTCATGGCGGGCATATGCAAGGAGAGGGCAATCCTGCATATGTCGATGGTAGATCTATGCATCTCAAGGATGCTCAGAAACAGGTCGCACATAGATCTGGTGGATGCTGTGAGAGGTGTGGAACCTCAGGTGATGGTAAGTCTCACTCTCTTGAGTTTGCACATATGCTTTCTCTAGAGTTTAAGCAGGGTGACTACTCCCTGTATCACAATGCAAATAACATATTGCATCTGTGCAATTCCTGTCACAAGAAATTTGACTATGAGAAGGGAGAGCGAGTATCACGACACACAGTGGGCTTACCCTCAGAATCCTCTGTGGTAAATCGCGTCGTGAAGATGAAAAATCTCCAGTGGGTCTATATGCTGGAGATGAATGATGCAAACCACAACTATGTAGCAAATGGTGTTGTGCATCATAACAATGTAGCTCATTGTGTGTCGTACTCAATGTTAGGCTTCTGGGCTATGTGGCTAAAAGTTCATCACCCTCTTGCGTTCTATGCCGCCCAGCTACAGAAAGTGAAGGAGGAACGGCAACTTGAGCTCATGCGAGATATGCAGGACGAGAGGTTTGGGAGATCCTTCCCGGTGCTCCCACCAGACCCAAATCTGTCCGGACTTACTTGGGCTATTGACCCGTCTGGCAGAGGCGTCATCGCGGGCTTCACGCAGATCCCCGGGATTGGCCTTAGAACAGCAGAGGCAATCATTGAGGAACGCACAGGGAACGGAGACTTTGGGTCCTGGGCCGACATCGGCTGCGTGAAGGGAGTCGGGCCCACAACGATTACAAAGATCACTGCATTCTGCAATGCAGAAGATCCCTTCGATATCCTCAAGATCAAGAACCAGACCGCGAGGATTAAGCAGTGGCTGTCTATGGGACTGCAAGGTATCCCAATGCCTGACACTGTATCTGACACAGTGCCCTATGATAACAAGAAATCATACCATGTGATCATGGGGATTGTGAATCACCGCAACTACCAGGACATGTTTGAGGACCACAGGGCTCGCTATGGGGAAGAGCTCAATGTGGATGATGTCAAAGATCCGCACCTCAAGGACAGCATGACCATGTTCATGGAGGACGAGACCGGCCCAATCTCGGTCAAGGTCAACAGATGGACCTACCCCAAGTACAAGGCAGACCTCTGGGGTGTAATTATCGGGCACCACTACATAGTCGCCAAGGTGGTGAAGAACGCATTCTATGGTAAGAATGTCTCTGTACAAGAACTTTGGGTAATTGACCCCTGTGATGACAAGTGCACTGCATACAAGGAAACAGAGGCAACTGACTGATGGCCGGTGAAGACAAGCGCACCAGGATGCAACATAGCACTGCAGTGGGGAGGATTGAGGATCTTCTGGAAGAATGGATGTGTTCAGCAGAGGACAAAATAGCCCAGGGCAACTATGCCATGTGGGGAGTCAACAACGCAGAGCTAGATGTGCGTGATCTCCAGGTGCTTCTGGCAATTGCACGTGCTGGTTCTGGTGATCACCGTGGATTTGTGAAGATCGCTGAGGCTGCGGTGAAGGGATGGCGAGATGCAAATATCAGACAACAAGGCATTATCAACAGAATGCGAGGCCGACGGCAGGCGGCGATAGACCTCGTGGCTAAAATGGAACTCACAGCAGAACAGAAAGTCTTACTCAGAAGGGCACTGACATGAGAGAAACGCACTACACAGCCTTCATCAAGGTGGAGCGTGTTGAAAAGAATCTGGCCGTCACCAAGGAATACAACCAGACCAGCAAGCGTCAGGAGGAAATCACAACTGTCAACAACCGAGCTGTGATTGCAATTGCACAGATGAGTATCTCAGCTGCATCTCTGGAGTCGCTCGCAGACAAAATCGGCGCTCACATGGACCTCCTGGAGGACGGAGAGATGTAGTCAGGAGGCTATTTGCAGCTATAAAACAACAAAATGCCTTCGAATCGGGATATTCGCGACTCGGATCGGCGAACCGGGACTATTTAGGCGCGTCTATCTTAATCGCGACTATTCCGACTTATGTAAGCGGGACGGGCTATCACGTATGCAGAGACCTTTCGAATCTGGTGTAAAACATGCTGCAGGGACAAAAGGGATTCTATGCGGCGTATCGGGCGATACTAGGACTTCCATCTGCTTTCGGGCGCATCTAGAGAGGGCACTAAAATGACATCGAACGAGATCGAGAAATGGGCCGACTCTGCAATGTTCAAGGCGGAATCGATCGACGCATCTGCAGTCGACAAGCCCCGGGCCTATCTGATCTGGATGACTCCAGACCCCCTAGGAGCTGCAGCTGCCCTCAATTCCATGTACATTGGGGCGGTAAAACGGTCCCTCAGCGACGTCACTCGTGCTGAGAGAGCAGTCCTGCTAGAAGACATGGGCCTTACTGCATTGAAGACGCCTTTGGAGGCTATCAAACTCCATATTCTCTTCGAAGGCGTGACCCGGGCCTTCACACATCAGCTGGTAAGAAACCGGACTTCTGCATATGCACAGGAGTCAATGCGGTTTGCTGTGGTTGGACAGGATGCAGATATCCCGGTTTCCCTCCCACCCTCCCTCGCAGGCACTATGAGTGAGGACGACATTGATGTCGATGTGGATGAGATGTCCAAGGAGCAGAGACAACGTCTAGTCTGGGATGACGCAAGAATTCGCATCCAGAATGCATACCGGCGGCTCGTTGATACCGGGATGCCTGCAGAGGACGCCCGGGGACTGCTGCCGACCAATATCAAGACCAGAATCAACATGGTTACAGACCTCAGGACCTTGATTGATATTGCCGGGGTGCGGCTCTGCACACAGGCGCAATTCGAGTGGCGCTCGGTCTTCACCGATCTCGCCGCAGCCATCCACGACTACGCCCCACATGGCGCCACTATCGAAGCAATGACGCAGCCGAGCCGAGTCTATGACCCGATCCTCACAGACGCATTGCGGCATATGGACCTCATGGATGCCTGGCAGTTCCAGGCGATTGCGAAGGTCTTCCGGCCGATCTGCTACAACACGGGGAAGTGCGAATTCAAGGCAACGGCCGACCGCTCCTGCACAATCAGGAATAGAGTCGACGCCAACGCGGCGCTTGGGCGGCCGTCGTCGGAATGGCACAGGGACCTGCTCACGCCTCCCGAGGATGGGCCATTCCTGGGGCGCATGGACAACATCGAAGCAATTAACCCTGTCGAGTGGATGCTCGACCCGACCGCAGCGAGGTAGACATGGTAAGGCAGATCAAAGGCCCTTCTCCATCAGAAGTGATCCGCATTGTGGGCTCTCGCCCACAAGCTTGGGCGGACCAAGAGAACACATCGTACGGCTCTCCCCTGGAGCCCCCAGTGGCGCTCGATCTCTCGGCGCTCTCCCTTATACGGAAGAAACCGAGACGGATCTTCGGCCGGAAGCGCTAGGAGCCGTTCTAAGCGCCTAAACCCCTAGACCCTTCCCGAGGGACCGGGACGGGGTTTTAGGCCGGGAGAATCGAAGCTAGGGCCGTTTCCGGGGCGGTTCCGGGGCGGTCCTAGCTTCCCGATCGAGGAAAACGACCCTGACGGAGGTTCGATGAGTTATTCAGAGCTGTTTTCAGGTGAGGAAATCTGGCTCGGTCCAGACTGTGCGCCGGGGTGGATCTCCCCGTATTTGAAAGTCCTGCACACAGTGGAGATGGAGGGACAAGCAGAGCGTGATCTGCTTGAGACGCCTATAACCAATCTTGTGGTTGACAGGGATGCAATGCTGGAGGGGGTCTGGGGGATTGAGAAGGGCTGGAGCGCTCTGGCTGTGATGGCTATGAACATCGGAGAGCTTCTGTCGATTTGTGATCCTGGGTATAAGGGAATCAACCTGCTGGAAGCAGACCAGCTGGTTGTGCGGAATGATGATTGGTCTGTTAAGTCGACTCACTACCGCGTCCTCTGGAAGGGCGCAGACGTGGATGGTATCTAGTGCTCGCTCTTATGCCAAGGCCGACTGTCTACAACAAGGACGATGGGGCGTGGGATCTCAATGATCAGGAATGGGAAATGCAATTCTGGCCGAGGATTATCTTTGCGGATTGCGGTACTGCTACTGGGGTTGCTGTTGTCTGGTTCCACCCCACCCGTCTCATGGACCTACAGAAGGCAAGCACAAGGGCAATCCTGGCCACGTGGACGAGTTATGCAGGTGGGGAAGAAAATGGGCAGGCACAGGAAATCCTGCGGCTTTGTAGGGGACTTGGTGGCCCTGCAGGACTTTGTGTTGGGCTGGAAAAGTTCACGGTCCAGAAGATTGGTAAAGAAGAGACCTTCCTATCCTCACCCAGAATTGCGTCGAAAATTGAATTTGGTCTCTGGTCCGGCATCCGAGATCACGATGACGTCGTCCGGCGTCGGGCAGCGATATGGCAGAATCCATCTGACATCAAGAAGGGTGCAGAAGGGGATAGCCGCCTGAAGGTGCTGGGATTGTACAAGCCAGGACCAGACCATATCAATGACGCCATGAAGCACGCGCTGCTTCACCTAGGCCGGGTTAGGAATGGCGGGCTCGGGACATTCGAGCGACTCTATGGATGGGATGAGGGCTGGAAGGATGCTTAGGAGGTTGGCCCGGGTCCGGAGGTGGACTGGCGGGGTAGGACCCCTTCTATCTCTCTCTATCTCTATATCTCTGGTGATGTCTCTCTGCAGTACTCTATTTATACCAGGGAGGGGACTGCTTACTTTACTACTGCAGTAAAAAAATTGACATTACAGTAATCCAGCGCTATAGAGAGATAGAAGGGGTTAGGTCGAAGCGGTCCACCTCCGGTACCGGGTATAGTAGGGCGTATGATAACAGATCATGACGAAAGGGCTGCAATCCTCCTTGATGAGTTGCTTAGGGGGAGAGCGCAGAGGCTTAAGGATGTAAAGGATGTATTTGAGCGAGAAGGCATCTGGGGTTGTGTGGATCATATTCGCCGGTATCCTGGTGCGTCAATAACAAGGATTAAGATCGCTGGGGATATTTGGGTATACAAGAATAGCAAACAGAAGCTTCGGATTAAGCAAAATGCAGCAGCATTGAGAATCCTGAATGAGTATCTACAAGTATCAGAAGACTCTCCGGTGCCTCTGCCTATTAGCTTCTTCAAAGAGGCAAAGAATTTTAGATCACAGAATATTGGGTCTATCGACAAAGTGGCTAGAGAGATGGGACTGTACATAGTTGGAGGCGAATGGCAGGGGACTAGATACCTGAGAGGCGGCACATTGCAGTATTGTGGAGAGGAGCTGATGCCAGAAGATAGGCAATGGATGCTTAAAGAATTCAAATGGATGATAGAAGAGAGTGGGTGGAGTCTGGGAGAAATAGATCCTGAAGAGATCTGGGATAAATATGAGGTGGTGTTTTCCCTGAGAGTCAATGAAGCACAGGTTAGAAGATGGGTCACGATAGTTAATGGAAGGAAGGACATCGACGTGTTTTTGTCGATAGAATCAATACATGGCTACTGATGATGAGAGTGAGTACGGTGGGGTATCTGGAGTTATCCAGCCCGCTGCCAAGGGACACGCCGCGCTATCGGCGCAAGAGAAGCGATTTGTCAACGCTGTATTCCGGAAGCGTATGGCCGGAATCGACGTAACTCTCCCTCCCGATGATCTACATCGGCCAGCGGTAGATGAGGTCCTCGCCGATCTCCCGGTCCGCACCGCAGGACGTATTCCATCCGAAGCAGAGGGCGAGAATGTCTCTTGACAATGACTTCACAATAGTACGCAATCACTTCTGTCCAAGATGCCATGCCTTACCAGGGTCCCCATGTACCAATAAGAGAGGAAGGGTTTGTGACTATCATGAAGATCGCAACCAGCTGGTCCGAAATTTCATAACATCGCAAGAGGGGCAACGCCTCTTACGCTTGCTTAGGGCTAGTGGAAGGGTCGGCTATGAAGATTGTTAAGTTCCAGGGGTCTGTGATTGGCTTCAGGATTGGAAAGAGGTGGTTTCTGTTTGATGAGTTGACAGCGCGGGCGATCAAGAGATCTAAGGCTTGGGGCCCAAGGCTATGACTGAGGCACAATTCATGTACTGTCTAGTTGGGGCCTGTGTGCTCTGGTTTGTGGTGGCGCTGCTATGATTGTGCACATCCCGTACGATGTGATGAAGAGTGCAATCAAGTACATGCAGGAAGATTTGACAACTGAACAGATCGGGTTCTTTGGTATGGTGCCAAACATCGAAGGCGATGCCTTCTCTGTTGATTGGTATCCTGCCGACAATGTTTCCCCGACCCCCGCAGACAGTGCGGAGATTGAGGCGACGTGGATTGCTGAATTGATTCTCAACTCCGCAGTGCATCCCATTGCGATGATGCATTCGCACCCGTCCGGGCAGTATGTGCCGAGTGATCATCCAGGTGGAGACTATGACCAGTTTCCATCGATGTATGTGGATGTTGCGTTTATCTGGGTGGCGCAGTATCCCGACCAGGTGACGCAGTATACGGCGACCCAGGAACTACACGTGATTGATATTGATGAGGTGCTTGTGCATGTTCAATGAAGAGCGGGTTGTGGTTGCGCCGAATACCAAGCCTGGATATCTGACGCTGGCCGATTTGCGGACGATCAGGATTGGGACTACAAGGTTGAGACCAAGGGATTCTGGTATCAAGAAGATCACGCTATTCCCCAGTACTGGGGCAAAGGGCTAGTCCTAAAGGACTAGAGAGGAAAATCATGGTGCAGAAGAGGGGGCCGAAACCTGTTCCTAAGTCACGGACCTCAGGGCTCGCTAAGTTACAAGCTGTTCCCACCAGATATCAGCAATATGTTGATGGATCTTTGACTGCAGCAGATCTCACTCTGGATGAGCTTACGCGCGGTAAGTTGATGGATAGAAACGGGAATTTCTCTGGTCAATATCCTGCAATTATGCCCTCTGGATTACAGTCAGCGATGATCCGAGAGCTACAAAAGCGCATGAATGATCGCTTCCGAAATCATGCCTTTGATGCGATTGATAAAATCGTTGAAGTCATGGAAACCGGTGAGGGAGAACAGGTTTCGCAATTTCAGAAGCGCGGGACCGGCCAATTCAAGGCTGCGCAATATATTGTCGAGCGGATTATCGGCAAGATTCCCAACGAGATGAACATCAACCAGAACACAACTGTCTGGGAAGGGGTGCAGGAAAGCCAAGGGCTGTTCGTTGATGTTGAAGTTGACGAGATAATCCCCTACCAAGAGGAGCCTGTAAGTGAGCAAGAACAGCCACGCCGTAGAGGCCCCAGAACGCAGCCAAAAGCGCGTAGAAATCCGCGAGGCGCAGAGGACTAAAGACCGCTGGATTAACACTCTGCACATCAAGCTAAAACCTGGATTATTCACTAAATTGAAAGAGGGTGCACACGCAAAAGACGTCTCAATAAACGTCTGGACTAAGGCAATTATCATGGAATTCACTGGTATGCACCCGGGAATTACTGGCCTATCTGCAGCAGAAATTAAGGCAATAATCCGTGGCGATGTCTGAGGGGCCGGACCCCACCGTATTAACGACTGAACAGCTCCTGCGTGAGGTTGAACGGGTCAAAGAACTGATGATATCTGAGCTCAAAGGCATGAATGCTGTGTTTGAAGAGCGGTTTAACTCCATAGGAACACAGCTTGCTCTGATAGAAAGACAGCGAATAGAGCAGAAAGAGGACACTGCAACTGCTGTGCAGGCAGCTCTTAGTGCTGCAAAAGAGGCTGTCAAGGAGCAGACAACTGCTTCTGAGAAGTCGATTACCAAGACTGAAACGGCCACCAGTGAGCAATTAAGGCAGCTCTCTACCACCTTCACAACTGCACAGGATGCGGTTGCTGACAAGGTCGACGACATTAAGACCAGAGTAGAGCGCATTGAGAACCTAAAACAGGGCAGCAAAGATGCAGTGACAGGTGCACAAGCAGGCATTGCGCTGCTGCTCGCGCTTCTGGCAATAGCGGGTATCCTCGCTGGGACGGGGGTATTTACTAGATAGAGAGGCCATGTCGTGAATTATTGGGACGTCGGGGCACGTGCTTGGTTGCTGGTGGCAATCATAACGTGCTGTCCCTGGGACCTGCTGCCAGCAGCAGTGATGGGGTGGATGCTGTATGACAGAGGATGAAGTGGCGATTCTGGCTCAATTCAAAGAGTCAGGGCGCTGGGAGTATCATGCTGGTTCATTTGGCGGGATGCTGATGGGCCCAGAAATCCTTGCAATGACGCAAGAGGAACGTGATGCCATGGTGCGAATGATCCGCTATGGATGGAAGATGCTGGAGGACCACTCATGGTTCAAGGCATTCAAGCAGAAAGGGAAGACATGAAAGACCATACAATGTTCCTGGGGTCAATGGTAGCGACGTTTGGCCTACTCTTCACCGCAGCCAGCTGTGCAATGCCAAGCAGCGATGCAAATGGCAAGCACACAGAGACAGTGACGGTTGCTGTGCCAACAGGAAGCACAACAGGAAGCACAACAACAAGCACAACAACAAGCAGCAAAGCCAAGGTGCCTGCCAAGGTTGTAGTGGGCTATGGTCAGGGCACCTATCTGATCCCAGAAGACATGAAGCCAGGGGTATATCGGAGCAAGGGCGGCGACCTGTGCTACTGGGAGCGGCAGCGTGATGGGGAGGGCGGCCTGAACAGCATTATCTCCAATGATGCCAGCAGTGGGCCGCAGGTGGTCACTATCAAGAAAACAGACTGGGCCTTCAAAACGTCTGGCTGCTCAAGGTGGGTGCTGAAGAAATGAGCTTCATCCGAGTCACCAAGCACACGCCTGAACATGGTATGCGTGAATACTACATCGACATTGACCAGATCGCCATGGTGAACACAGGCCAGATGGCAGAGCATGATCCAGACATCACTGTGAAGCAGCAGCCACGGCGCGCGGATGAGGGCGTGATCTGGCTTAAGGGCAGCCAGGTGTTCGTGGCCTGTGACCAAACAACCACCCAGATCATGCAAATGCTCGATGGCCTAAAGAGGGCAGCAAAATGATGCTATCATGTCACGGCACTATCCAGGAGAACGGCGAGCCCTACACCATCAGGCAGTGCATCGGGGAGGCGGTCGGCCTTGCCAGCATGTGCTGGAAACCAGCGCCGGACGCAGTGTTTGATAGCGAGATGGCCAGCAGGATCGTGGATGAGGTGCTCGCCAATATCGACGCCTACGTCGACGAGAGAATCCAGCAGCACAAAGAGTCGCAGATAGCAAAGGCTGAAGCTACTGCGATGCGGCCCGGCCAGGAGAACGTCATGACGCCGCCGCGAGACAGCAATTACGGGAACCCGTCCCCCATCCACCGCAGGCACCGCGACGATCCCGGCTACGAGGACAAGCCCACAATTAACCGTGCTGTTGCGCACCCAGTAGAGACCTGCACCTGTGCGCTCTGCACAAAGTCCCGCAACGGCTACTCGGGCATCCCAATGGACGGTGACCGGCGCGATGCGATTGAAATGGAGAATCTCACAGAGCCGTTTCCTGTGCCGCCGATGTACAAGTGCGATGACTGCGGTGCGCAATATGACGCGCGCACGCAGTACATTAGCTGCCCGCATGATGATCATCCCCTCCTCAAGCGACGCCCGATTAAGGACAACCCACAGGCATGATCCCCAGGGGAACAGAAGAGAAACCACTTTATGCAAAGGTAAAGCAGGAGCCTGGGCACCTATTCATGGTAACAGTAGATGCGGGCTGGATGTCTACTGTTTTGTGCAGTGACATGTATGAGCATGTCGCCGATTGGCTTGTGGAACAACTACAAGGGAAGCCATTCCCGGTAAGCTAGAGATGTGCGGGGGCCAGGGCGAGTTCTGACTGGGATGCAGGCCTGGCCCCCATGGAGATTGGAGCAATATGTCATACGCATTTCAGGTTCGCAAGGAAGACGACAAGCTGGTAATCGACCTGGCTGGGGCGCAGCTAGAGCAGGTCCTGAAGCAGATCCCGGACGGCGCTATCTACATTATCAGTGGCCACACACCTGGCCCGGAAACGTCCTCTGTCTCGCACCTACAGGTGAATCTGCTGGTTTCGTTGAAAAAGGACCCCGGGGCTGCCTATGGCACCCAGAAGCTCATAGCGTCGGCGGCTGCGTCCTATAACACAGAGGGGTAATGGCAGGCCGGAAATGTGGGCCTGTCTACTACCCGGTAGCAGACCCCTGCAAGAGAGTTATTCCTGCATTGAGGTGGGTGCGATGGTTATTGTCCTGATACGGATCTACCAGCGCTGGTTCTCCCGCTTCACCCCCAAATGTCAGCAGAATCCCAGCTGTAGCGAATATGCTAAGCAGATGATTAGGCGCTATGGATGGCGTGCTGGATTGCTGTTAACAATAGACAGAATGGAAGTGCCCCATGCTGCAGCCGGAGTACGACAATGTCCTGAAGGATGTTACTACTGCGCTGAAGAAATACCTCACGACAGACGGCCACCCTCAACCCTCTACGGCCCTTACTATCAAAGCCCTTGGGATGAATGGGCAGATTGAGCTCAGCTGGGTTACTGACCCGCTGCGGACCGTCCTCTCGCAGACTACCGGCCGTGACGGCGTGGATGCGAATGGCTTTGGAGTCTGGACTGGACCAGAGTCCGTCAACATCCGCAAGCGCGTGTTCTTGAATCTTGTCAACGGCACGAAGTACAATGTCAAGGTGACTGTCGTCTATACCGACGGCACCAGCGATACAGTGACAGGGGTGGCTACACCCCTGGCAGTTGTAGTGATTCCACCGGTCGACCCGCCTACCAATACCGGAGACCGGCGCATTCCACTCGTAGGTGTGAGTGGTCTGAAGTTCAACTCTCTGATATTCAAGGGCGGCTCTCCGAATCTGGCCCGTCTGAAGGCCGCCGGGACATTCCGTGGCCGGGCCTATGATGGGGAAATGTTCTTCCTGAGCCGGGGCAGCTGGTCAGATTTCCAGAGTAGCTGGGGCGATAGCAAGCTCATGCTGGATGCCGGGCTTCTGGTTGTTGCGCGTATGCCGCATGCGCCCGAAGGCCTGGGTAAGAACATCAACCAGGACGGCTTTGTGAATAAGTTCGCCGCTGAGCAGAGAGCGTTCGGGGCTTGGCTGGTTAAGTCCGGAATGAACAAGCCAAACCTGGTCCTGTCTGTTGACTGGGAGTTCAATGGGGATTGGTATAACTGGTCTGGTAACTATGGTGGGCCGCTCAACCTGAAAATCGCAATTGCCAATTTCGTTGTGAATGTCAGGTTGGGTGGTGCTACTGAGGTCAAGTTTGATATGTGCATGAACAAGGGGCCCAGCCAGACCGGACATGATCTGGACTGCTTCCCTGGAGAGGCATATATCGACTCGCTCTCTGTCGACTGGTATGACCAGTGGAATCCCATCTTTACCCCTGGAGATATGGCGCGCGAGTTGGCTAAGTCCCCCTCTCCGCAGTCAATTCGGGACTTCGTGCGCAAGGACGGCAAGGGGGTGATGCATGGATTGAGCGAGGGCGGAAACACCAACCCGAAGGATGCCAATCACGGGGGTGCAAACCCTGCGTACTGGGAGAATGTTGGGGCTTGGTACAATGATCCGAAGAACAACGTGGACTGCAGCTGGCACGTTACGTACGACCATGCGGGCGATCCCCCGACGCTACATCATGAGCTGGCTTACAATGCTGCGGCTCTGTCGTCCTACAAGAAGTATTTTGGAGATGCTGGCTGAGTACTCAGACAAGCCAGATTTCCCAGAGCGTTGAGGGGTATTCTAGCCATCGTCATTGGGATAGCCACGGCCGAGGTTGTCTTGTTATATTACTGCGTGAGATACGGGAGGCAAAAATAAGATGTTGCGCGTCGCTCTGGCTGTGTTGCGCCATGTAGTACCGCATAACGCCAAGGGATATCCCCGGTTTGAGAATCAGGTGCAATCATGTGATGATTGCGACTCTCAATGGGTCGCAGAGTTCTGCTCTCTTACCGGGTATTTAGAATGGCGCAAGATCGCCTAGCGGCGTTGGCATCGCATTGCGGTGCCAGGCTATACTTACCGTATGGCCGGGACAAGAGCATATGTTCGTGGGTCTAACGGCCGGTTCGCCGGTAAGGGTCCAGGGACTCAGGTAACTCAAGGTAGGGCAGGAGGGTTCGCAAACGGAGCCTTTCGAGCCCGAGTGGCGCAAGGACGTTTGGCCGGTGTCAGATCCCCCAGCGGGAAGGCACCGGCCTCTCGCGGTTCTAGAGTCAAGCGCACCATCAGCGCTGCAGCGCACAATAGGAAGGTACAGGCTGTAGCTCTAGCGAGCGCGGGTGGCCTCGCAGCCCACAAGATCTCAAAGCAGCCAGGTATTGTACCGACTGTGAAGAAACTAGCTGCAGCCGCAACAGGCGGCGGCACCAAGAAGAGGAGCTGACATGGCTACTGCAAGCAGCGATGACGTGGCCGGCACGCAGGTGTCGGGCTCAACCAACATTACAGGCGGCACCGATCACATCAATGGGGCCGTTGCGACGTTCGCCGATGACATCGCCAGCATCAATGCGGCCCGACAGAACGCCCTTACAATCCCAGACGACAAGGGCAAGAAGAATGGCTACTGGGGCAAGATCGTGGGAGGCAAGACAACTGATGGAGGGTTCTAACATGCCAAATACATTTGGCATCGCCTTCACTGCGGACGCTACGGTGATTAAGGCCAAGGACATTCCCAAGAAGGCAAAGCGCGGCCCGGTCTCCTCTGCGCAGGGCCAAGACCAAGACACCAATATTGAACCACGCCAAGAAGAGGACAAGTAAATGACTGTAGGCATTGCGGCCGCATCGGCCAACAGCGCCCTAAATACCCTGATGGATAGCAGCTTCATAAAGCTGCACACCGGAGATCCAACTTCAGCAGGAGCCGGTGCTCCATCTGGTGAGACCACACGTAAGGCTGCGACCTTCAACACTGCTTCGGCCGGGAGCAAGACTCTCAACGGCGCGCTGACTTGGACGTCTTGGCTGGTTGGAAACAACGGCGAAGTCATCAGTCATATCTCTGCTTGGTCTGCGTCCACTGCAGGCACATTCTGGTTCTCGGCCGCCCTCACGACTGCCAAGACCATGAATACCGGCGATACGCTCTCTCTCAACAGCATCACTGGTTCAATCACACCAATCGCAGCATGAGCAAGGTCGGGCAGCTTAAGGTGCTTGTTACTGCTCCAGGGTTGTCGGGGCAAGCCTCAAGCCAGGGTCTATTCCTCACACATCGAGTATATCTCCCTGTTGGTGCTAATCTATTGGGAGTTCCTTGGTGCTCAGTAATGGCACACTGGGAGAATGAGGAGGGGCAGACCCTAGATGATTATGGCTTCTGGACTCCAAGTTCATTCGAGGATAATGCTGCACCCAACCTGAATGATCCAAATCTGAATCAAATTAATCTTTGGTTTAGGTTTCTATCGGCTCCTGGGAATGGATCTAATCCCAGGGCTGATGGATCATTTGTGGTGGCATACTTCACCGACTGATGTCTTGGGGGCGCAAGGCCCGCCCCCAAGCAGTCGTTTGTAAACTATTGAGAGGCAGCAATGACTGTCACATTTGGAGCAGCAGGAGCAACTGCTAGCTCCACGACAACGACCATTAGCCCCTCATACTCTGCTCTTGGGACTATCTCTGCGGGCGATCTATTGATATGCTGGGTTGGCATGAAGCCCAGCACTGCAAATAGTGGGAGCGCCACTGCCCCAACAGGATATAGCCTGATTCGCAAAGTTACTGGCATGGGTGGTTTTGGCGCCACTCTCGGCTCTGGAACAGGGAACACAAATCTATTCTGCTTTGCAAAAGTCGCAGATGGCACTGAGACCGGTACAATATCAATCACGCTAGCTACCAATAACGTTTCTTGGGCAGCAATAGATAGGTATGCAAAGACCCTAACAGATTGGACTGTAGACTGGGCTGACGGAGAAGATGCATCTCCTACTGGAAACACATCTATAGCACTCGGACAGAATCCAGGAATAACTGCTGGTGATTTCGTTGCTTCTGCTATGTGTATCCCCTCGAACTCAAACTCAGGCGCGTTCTTCAGTGCTGAGGCAATAACAGCTACAGGACTAAGTGGTCAAACCACAACTGAGATTGCAGAATGCCCTGTTGCATCAGGGAATCTCATTAGCGGCGTCAGGACGAGAACATCTGGATTCACTGGAACTGCGACGTCCGTCCCGACCTTCACAGCAACAGTAGCAACAGTTGCAAACGGTCGCGGCCCAATAATTGCAATTAGAATTCGTGAGATCACTCCAGGGTCTGGCCCTACATTCCTGAACTGGACCGACACCCAAGCGCAAAGCTCTGGTAGCGCTACTGTCGCGAAGCCTTTGGGTACTAAGTCTGGGCAGCTCTTAGTCTTTATGGAGGGCTACGACAATGACGGGGTTGGGCCGCCCACAACACCGTCAGGGTTCACGTTTGCAGGAGGATATAGCAATGGCGGCGCTGTACAGATGCAGACTGCGATCTTCTATAAGGTAGCAGGAGGCAGCGAGCCTGACACTTATGCATGGACCGGCCTATCTGGGGCGCAGAGCAATGCAATTCTGATGAACATTGCTAATGCGACTACCATTAGTGCAATTGCAAGCACATTGACGTCAACAGGCAGCCCACAAACGAACTTCCCAGCCCCCACACAAACCATTGCTGCTGTTGGGCAGATGTATGTTGGATTCTGGAATTACGTGACTGGAGGCGGTGCAACCGCGAGCGCACCGCCCAGCACAATGACTCCAATCGGACGTCGTGGGAATCTTGTTGAGACAACCTTCTCCTGGTCTGTTGCTGGGGTAGAGGTGCCCGGCTCTACCGGCGCCACTGGCACTCGCACCATGGTGTGTACCCCTGGTATCGGCGATGGGGAAGATACAGTAGGCACTAGCTTCCTGATATCTGGCACCACAACGCAGAATGCAGACAGCACGCCGACCCTTACCCTTGCAATTACCGCTGCTGCTACAGAGCTAAAGCAGGCCGACTCGACCGAAGCCCTCACACTAGCAATTACAGCAGCGGCTACTGAGATAAAGCAAGCAGATAGCGCGCGATCCCTGACCCTAGCCCTCACCGCAGACGCTGTAGACATCTCGCAAGCTGCATCTGCTATTGCCCTAGCCTTTACAGGAGCTGCAAGTGCCTCAATTGCAAGGCAAGCTGCTGCATCCCAGAACTTCGCAATTGGCATTACGGCTGCTGTCACTAGCACTCATGCTGCTGATAGCAGTATTGGGCTATCGCTGGCTCTATCCTCTGCGGCATCTATACTTAGGCAGAGTGCTAGCGCCCTGGCGCTATCACTCGGACTTACAGCAAGCGCAACGGAGATCAAGAATACAGACGCTTCGGCCGCCCTCTCGCTATCTCTGACAGCAAGTGCGAGCGTCACAAGAGTTGCATTTGCAACTATTGCGCTGAGCTTCGGCGTTATTGCGGATCTGGGCGGAACACAGACTGCGCTTAGCGCGCTAGCGATGTCCCTTCCTCTCACCGCAGACGCCACCAGGATAGAGCAAGCAGCTACAGCATTGGCCCTCTCTTGGGGCATTGTGGCAGATGCTACAGAAGTAAAGCAGGCCAGCACTAACAACCTAGGATTGGCCCTAGCCCTCTCCGCAGTAGCCACGAATATTCCGTCTGGGGGCGGGCAGATATCCCTAGGTATTGCGCTACAAGCCTCTGCTACGGTGTCAAGGGTTGCAAATGCAAACCTTGCATTAACGGCCCCCTTCTCCGCAGGCGCAGTGCGTACTTTGATCGGCGATGCTGCATTTGAATTGATGCTAGATCTGGTGGCTGCAGGCAGCGCAAGCAGCATTGAGGATATCCTCACATCCAGGGTAGGATTAAGACTGCCGTCGCTAGTCGGCCGGGTGAGTGTTGCGCTGCCTGACGACATCATATAGGAGTTGATATGCTGTTTCCATTGGTACAGCAAATTGGTGATCCTCTGCAGGTATTCAAGATGAACGTTAGGCGCAAGTCTAAGCAGATTCTGATCATTGATTGGTTTGATGACAAGGAGCTGCTTGACCCAGGGGTAGAGATCGACGGCCTCCAGATGACCATTGTGATCGGAGAGCGTGAGACTCCCACAGCAGAATGGGCTACTACTGCAGTAAGCAATACGACGACCTGGGATATCTCAGAGATTATGTCTGATCTGGACTTCTCTCGATACCACGGCTCCATAGTGCTGCGTGGGAGCGACATGTCAGAAAGCATTGTGCTTAAGCTGGATGTTGTCGTAGACCCGTCTTGGGATTAGCAATGGCTAAAGTCCTGAGCATGAGGAAGATCTTTGAGTCAGTCGAGTATGAACCGCATATTGTGCAGAGGAGTATCCATGCCGCAGCAAGACACTCCCGCTTCAGAGTTGTTTGCGCGGGTCGTAGAACAGGGAAGAGCACTCTCGGAGGGCATGAGCTTACAGCGAAGGCTATTGCCGCTTTTTACCGCAAAGATCTCGATGCTTATACGCACCGCTCCGAGCACTGGATCGTTGGCCCTGAATATACCGACGCCGAAAAGGAATTCAGAGTTTTCTGGGGAGACCTACAGCGATTGGGAATCCCACTTGACCGACCAGGAAGCTATTACGACCCCATCGGCGGCAATATGCACGTTAAGTTATGGGGCGGTAAGTTCCAGGTACATTGCAAGTCTGCGAAATACCCTGGCACCCTTGTTGGAGAGGGACTAGAGTCAGTCATCCTGGCTGAGGCTGCAAAGCTTAAGCCAGTGGTGTGGTCGAAGTATCTCCGTCCCACCCTCGCAGACTATCGCGGGGATGCTCTCATGACGTCCACACCCGAGGGAAAGAACTGGTTCTATGAGATGTGGCAGGTGGGGCAGGCTCAGAGGTCTGGGTTTTGGTCTATTAGGATGCCTAGTTGGGCCAACAATATTGTCTTTCCTGAAGGACGATATGATCCTGAGATTATTTCAATGGCCGAGGGAATTACAGAAGAGAAGTTTAAGCAGGAGATCGGTGCAGAGTTTACAGAGTTTGTTGGTAGGGTATTCAAGGACTTTGACGAAGAGAGCCACGTCGCAGATCGTGGTTTTGATCCGCGTTGGCCTGTATACGTTTGTACTGACTACGGGTTTACAAACCCCAATGTTGCCTTATTCGTACAGACGGATGTTTGGGACAATGTTTGGGTTTGTGGAGAGTACTACCGAACCAATCGCACCCCTGAAGAATTCGCCAGAGATGTCTTGGAGGAGCCCACTCTAGCCCGGATGCTGCCTTACGTACGGACTTTATACCCAGACCCTGAAGACCCCGGGGCCAGCGCGACGCTCGCGGACAAATGGAATGTGCAGATTGCGGGGAATACCGGTGGCCCGCTGAAGGATAGGCTGGATCTGATTCGGAGATGGACTGGAATTGGGCCTCAGTTCATTGAATTTGAGAAAGAACACCCAGACTGGAAGCCGAAATTGATGTTTGACAGGAGCTGCGTCAACTCAATTCGGGAATTCCAGGACTATCGCTACCCAGAAAGCAAGAGCGAAGTCAATGGGCAGGAGAATCCGCTCAAGAAAGACGACCATACGCCAGAAGCGCTAGGCCGATTCTTCGGTGGGCACTATGGGCACACTGTTTCGGGCAATAAGGCCCGTCAGAGACTCGCAAAGGTAAGGTAGGGGAATGGCAGACGACAGTCTTACAGGACAGTATTCGGTAGTTGCGCCGTTCCTGACGGCATATGTGCCCTCTTGGCTGTCCGGAGATACCTTCAATGGTCTCCGGATTGCGTCTTATACGTTCTATGAGGCTCTTTACTGGAACGATGCTGGCGGCTTCAAGATGACGCTGCGGGGAGACGAAGAATTCCCTGTATATATTCCCAGCGCACGCCGCATTATCAACACATTCAACAGGTACGTAGCGCGCGGCATGAAGCCAGAGATTACGGCACAACAAGACGCGACTGCCCTCGCCGCAGCCTCTGCATTTGATATCCTGTTTAAGCGCGAGCGGTTCCTGTCTCTCTTCAAGCAGTCAAAGAAGATGGGACTAATCCGGGGTGATTTCATCCTGGGTCTGTTTGCAGACCCATTGAAGGCGCAGGGCTCGCGGATCTCGATCCAGGATATCCACCCGTCCCGGTACTTCCCGATTCCTGATCCTGATAACATCAATCAGCTGACTGGACAGCAATTGATAGAACAGGTTAAGATCGGGGATAAGTTCTACATCCATGTTCAGTCTTGGTACAAGTCCAGCAATCCAGTGCATCCGAACTACAACCCTGGGGTTGCGGAGTCCCAGCCCCTCCCTATTGCCTATGAGGATGTGACGTATGAGCAGGAAAACTTCAATGACCCGCTCAAACGGAAGACGTTCAGTAATCCGGCTACAGATGTTGCTCTTGACACCCTTGATGGCATCATTACTCTGCCTCTGTACCATTTCGGGAACGACAGAGCCAGTGATGCGATCTACGGCACAAGCGAACTCAAAGGACTTGAAAGAATCTTCCTTGCGATCAACCAGACTGGTACTGACGAAGATGTCGCCATTGCGATGGCGGGTCTTGGTTTGTACAAGTCTGATTCCACCCCTGTTGACGTGGACGGCAAGATCACTGACTGGGTACTCGGCCCGAAGCGTGTTGTTGAGATTCCGCGTGGCGGGATCTTTGACAGGGTGTCCGGCGTGGCATCTGTTGAGCCGTCTCAAGGCCACATGAATTGGCTCCAGGGACAGGCCGAATCCGTTCTTGGGATTAGCGATGTCGCACTGGGTCAGGTAGACGTCTCGGTTGCAGAGTCTGGAATTGCACTAGCGCTGCGAATGGGTCCACTGTTAGATGCGAGTGATGAGCGGGATGCAGATATCACTGATATCCTGACGCAGATGTTCCATGATCTCAAGCAGTGGTTGCTGGTTTATGAAAAGTTGAACCTGGGCGACGACATTACCGGCGCAGTGATCATGCCAGTATACGGCGACAAGCTGCCTACCGACCGTAGCGGCGAGATGGACCGGCTCAAGCAGCTGTTCCAGGATGGCGTTATTCCTGTGCAGACGTACTGGGCCATGTTGCGCAAGCTCGGGCTTGAGCTTCCCACAGACCAGGAGATGACCAAGCTATTTGCAGATGCTGGAGATATCCTTGATCCGACCGGCGCACGTCTCGCCGCAGAGGCTACAGGATCTGGGCCCGTCTCGGCCGCAGTAACTCCGGTTAACTAATGGCCGGTTTCGACAAGTACATCTTGAGCAAGCTGTTCATCGCAATTCCAGAGTTGCGAGTTGATGAGGCCCTGCTTTCTGTTCTTAGCAAGCAGGGCCTTGTGACGGCTGATGACTTGAAGGCGGCAGAGTTTGTTCTGGGGATTAGCAAGAGCTACGGCGAGCTAGCAGCATCTATGCGGGATAAGACCGTGATCCAGAGGATCATGCTGGTTGCACCAGAGATCATGTCTGTCCCAATGATCGACCTGCTGCGGGGATGGGGCCTTATCTCTCCTGCTCTTGGAAACTCATTGCGGATCGGACTGCGGGCAGGAAAGGTTCTCGTTCCAGGAAAGCTGAGCGATGTGGTCGAGCTAGATCGCTGGCTGGCATTGGGAAGTAGTGTGCTGTCATTCCACACTATCAACCTATTGCGGAACATCGATGAAGCCAAGATTAATCTCTTGCGGAAGAATATCGCAGCAGATAGCTCCCTTGATAAGGACGAGAAGAAAGCAGCACGGGCAGCTTTGCGAGATGTTGAGAGCCTGTCTATTCTGAGGGCAAATCGGATGCGAGCCCTCCTCTCCGCAGGCCGACTCAGTGCAGAAGCAATTGCTGCAATTAAGGATGCCACAACTGTCTGGGGTGTCTTGACGATCTTTGCAGAGACGGTCTTGTCTGACAGATTGCTGCGGGATGCGATTCGGGCCGGTGCGATCTCGCAGAAAGACTATGACCTAATCTCTGCGCTAAGCAAGCTGGGCCTGAACGTCTGGAAGAAAGGCGTGAAGAGCATTGATTATGATGCGATTCAGGCGCGGTTCCTGCTGTTATCTGAGGGAATTCTGTCTCCTGAGATGATAAACGCTCTTATTCTCTTGAATGTGATTCCTCCTGAGATGGGGCTTCTCCTCAATGCAGCAGCAAGGGGGATTCGCTCTATCACTCGCGGCGAGCTAAGCAAGTACATGAAGGGGGTCAGGATCAGGGTAGTTCCTGGAGAGTCTCCGATTAAGACCTATGCGAGGATTACCGGCGCGACTGACCGGGAGATCCTTAAGCTGCTTGCTGAAGCTAGCCAGGAGGCTCGCAAGGAAGCAGAGCGCCTAGCATCTACAGAGAAGTTTGGCCGCCTGACTCGCGCAGCGCAACAGCGGCTTATCTCCGATGCATTGAATAGGCAGATGCACGCATTGTGGGAGGGAGTCGGGCATCTGACTGTATTTGGGGAAAAGGAGGCAGCTCGCGCAGCGATCTCCTCTATGGACTTCTTGGAGGGCAACTTGTGGTCACATGTGAGCACAAAAGACCTCGAATTCCGCCGTATGCTACAAAGGGAAGCAGAGAACGGGATTGATGCATTTGTGTCTCGCCGCGAGAACCTGCTAGAGTTCAGCAAGAGGGTATACAAGAATGAAGCACTGAGCAAGGACTTGTTGAGCCGAAGGATCAACATTGGCCTCCTCCGCGGCCTGTCCCCCAAAGAACTTGCGACGTCTGTGACTAGCCTAATCAATCCTGGGGCTCCTGGCGGCGTGTCTTACAATGCCATGCGATTGGCGCGGACCGAGATTAACAATGCATTCCATTTCTCCACAATCCGGAATACTCGGGAGATGCCCTGGGTTAAGGGCTATCAGTGGAACCTCTCTGGGTCGCACCCGCACATTGATATCTGCAACACAATGGCACAGGCAAATCACGATGGAATCGGCAGGGGCGTATATAAGAAGGCAAACGTTCCGCCGAAGCCTCACCCGCAGTGCTTTTGCTATTTGACGACAGTTACCGCGTCTCCCGGGGAGTTTGAGAACGCATTCGAGAAGGGGAACTATGCCCCTTACCTCCGCAGCACAGCTAAGAATGGCGCATTTCCCGAGGTGAGTAGCTGGCATTCGGTCTACAATGACCAGGCAAAAACGGTTGCAGGGTTCGGCGCGACGGTTCTCGGTACATATGCAGTAAAGAAGCTAGGGCAGGCAGCGATTAGTCAAATCCTGTCTTAAGATATACTTGCGGGACAAGGTCACTCCAGGAGGTTTAGCAATGAAGAGCGCAAAGAGGTGGAGCCTCGATGCAATTCTGAGTGCGGGCAATGTCTATGCTAGCGATGGCGAAGATGACAAGCCTGCACCAGACGCAGATCCTACCGGTGGAACCGGGCAGGAACCAGTTATCGAATCCGGTAGTACTGGTGAAGATGACAAAGAGTTCACTCCTGAACAGCTCAAGGCGAAAGTCGCTGCGCTAAAGGAGGAAAAGGACCGCCATTTCAAGCAACGACAGGACGCTGAAAAGCGGGCGGATGAACTGCAGAAAAAGCAGGATGAGGTCGATCGCAAGGGCAAGACCGAGCTTGAAAACGCCAAGAGTGATATCGAGGCGCGGGACAAGCAGATCGAAACTCTGAATGTGACTATTCGCAGGCTCGCTGTTGAAAACGCCTTTGTTGCGTTGCCTGATGTTACATGGCACAATCCAGCTACGGCGCTCAAGCTGGTGGACCTGTCCGACGTGGAGTTTGACGCGGAAACGGGTAAGCCCAAGGATATGAAGCAGCTTGTGAAAGCTGCTAAAGCTCTGGCGGCCGATAACCCCTATCTCGTCAGGCCCAAAACCGATGCATCTGATGACGCTCCGACCGGGAAGCCGACCGGTAAGCCACCGGCCAACGGTAAGCCCAACAAGGGGCTGTCTGAGGATGATCTTCGGGCCAAATACAACATCAATCGGTAGGAAGGGCAGGTAATGGGCGCGCGCATTGATAAGACATCATCGTCTGTCGGCGTAGTCCGTGGCACCCTGAATGCTGACATTGCTAACACTGAATGGAACAAGCTCCGCGCTGTTGGTATCAACTCCAGCGGGCTGGTTGTTCTAGGTGCAGGGCAGTCTGGCATCAAGGGTATTGCGATCATCGACAGCACCAACTACCGCGCTGGCAAGCGGGTAGACATCTTCAAGCTCGGTGAGGCCATTCTCACCAGCACCGATATCCTGGTGGCCGGAACTAGCTATACGGCGAACACCACCACTGGAGTCGTCTCCTCCGCCGCAGCCTCGGGCACCCAGATTGCTATTGGGTACACGATCGAGTCCGACCGTTTCGTGATCCAGGGAGTTGGCTAGTCATGACTCTCAAGACCACGAGGTGGGGTTCTACCAGTCCAACCCTGTATATCCCGGGCGTTGCGGTTGCTTCCGCAGCCGAGCGCGGAGCCACGCTCATCAAGCTCTCCAAGCTGGGGATCTTCTCCAGCGTCGGGGCGTCTGATGTCGGCCAGGGCGGGTTCATGGCGGCCGGTGATCTGCTCACGCAGACCATCGACGGCTTCGACCTGAACACGATCTGGACTGAATTCCAGGCCGCGATTTCCCTGGTGAATGCGCAGCGGACTACTCTGACGCAGCTGCTGACCTTCCCGGTCACGGCGAATGTCGAGCGTGTAGCGCAGATTTCCCAGGCCAGCTTTGAGAAGGCGTCTGAGTACGGTGAGCCGCGCGCTCTGCGTCCTGCCGGTTCGTACTTCACTCTGGGTTACGACATCGACGACTACGACCTTGCGGCGCGGTTCACGTGGAAATTCCTGCGTGATGCTCCCCGTACGCAGGTTGAAGCGATCAACAGCATGGCCGTTGAGGCGGATAACCGCCTGATCTACAACAAGGTCATGGACTCGCTGTACAACCCGACCAACCGCATTGCCTCCATCAACGGCAGCGACGTGAACGTTTACGCGCTGTACAACAACGACGGCACTGTGCCGCCGAAGTACAAGACGAACGTGTTCGACGGCACGCACACGCACTACCTGGTTGCAGGGAACGCGCTTGTGCAGTCTGGCGACCTGGACGACATGTACGAGCACGTTCGGCACCACGGGTACTCGTTTGAGAACGGCGTCCGGCACCTGGTGTTTGTCAACCCGGCGCAGGCCAAGGTTATTCAGACGTTCCGTATTGCCACCGGCGCATCTTGGGACTTCATCCCGTCTACCGGGATGCCTGCGATGTTCCTGCCGAAGGATGTCACGATCTTCAATGGGTCTCAGGCCCCTGCGGTGATCTCTGGCATTCCTGTGGTGGGGTCGTACGGTCCCATGACAATCCTCGCTGACGACATGTTCCCGGCTGGGTACATGGCCCTGATCGCCACCGGCGGCCCGCAGAACTTGCGGAACCCGGTCGGTTTCCGGGAGCACGAAAACGCATCCTTCCGTGGGCTGCGTCTCGTCAAGGGTGCTACTCCGGACTACCCGCTGATTGACTCGTTCTACCAGCGTACGTTCGGCACTGGCATTCGGCAGCGTGGTGGATCTGTCATCATGCAGATCAAGGCATCTGGGACGTACGATATCCCAGTATTCCTGTAACATGCAGTACCTGCTGAGATTGCTTCGGGATATCCTTGTCCTGTTGACGGGAATCTCAAAGAAGCAGGATGAGCTAGGAAAGCAGAACGAACGCCTGGCTTTTGTGAACAGGCAGATCATCCGTCGTCTGAACAGAATTGAGGACATCGTGAGCGCCAATCAGGACAAGCTCGACGCCGTTGCCGCACAGCTGGACGTTGCGGCCACCGGCCTTGCGGCCGACATCCAGGCCCTGAAGGACCAGATCGCTGCTGGCACTCCCCCGGAGCAGCTCGACTTCACTGCGCTGGACGCGCGGGCCCAGGCCCTGTCCGACCTGGACGCGCAGAACCCGACCGTCTAACCAACGGTCCCAGATCGGGGAGGCAGGGGTGTCTGGCCTTGGCACCTCTGCCTCCCTTTCTACTGCACAGAAGGGAATGGTAATGGCTCGGGTTATTGATCCGGAGAGCCTTGACAAAGTCGATGTCAGGTATCTCCAGGAACGGCCTTGGATGATTGAAGAGTACGAGCGCCAGGGGCTCAAAGATCAGATGGCTGCGGTTCGCGCCGGTATGCCTTCCAAGGATGACCCCACCGACATCACTAGGGTGCATACCACCGAGATGGCGCTGGGTAACATCCCTCCGCAGATTGAATCCCCGCGCCCGGACGGCGTGACGGATGAGGAAGGCTTGGATGACGACTATGAGTCGTGGACCAAGGAAGACCTGCTTGCGGAGATCGACGCCCGCAATGAGGAAGACGGCCGCACGAATAAGCTGCCGAAGTCTGGCAGTAAGGCCGATCTGGCCCTTCGGCTGCATCAGGATGATGCTGTAGAGGCATAGTCCGAAACGGAAGGCCCGGGGCATCGCGCTCCGGGCCTTCTGCACGTCTGGGTAAAGGTAGAATATAGCTATGGCGACACAAGAGGAAGTGACTAGGCTTCGCCGACTTGCAAACTATACTGAGTCGGACCCATACGACGATGAAGACCTGGCCATCATGTTGGATGGATTGGGGAACATCAACTACGCAGCAGCAAGGCTCTGGACTGAAAAGGCTGCTGATCTCGCAACACTCGTCAACGTTTCGGAGTCTGGATCATCCAGACAGATGGGGGATGCCCACAAAAATGCACTAGCAATGGCAAAGTACTTCAAGGCTCTTGGTGATGAAGATGTCATCGAGACTCCAGTCGATATGACTCTGTACGCCCGGACTCGGGCCATAGTGAGAGAGAGCGCATAGTGAGAGAGGCAGAGTTGCAGCTACAGGCTAGCGCTACTCGTGCCTTCATTCTTGCAGATGCTGAGGACTTGACTCTGGTCCGCAGATCCAGACAGAGTGATGGGGCGGGAGGATACACTTACACAACTGGTGCTCCGCTAGCATCACAGACAGCCCGCCTCATCCCGCAGTCAGATCGGACTCTTGAGGTGACAGGTGCAGATGGTAGGTCTGCACACCCTGATTGGATCTTGCTAATGGAGCCCGGCTCTGATATGCAGAGATATGACAGGTTCGATTGGAGGGGTGATACCTGGGAGATTGCGGAACTACACCAGAAGCCCGACTATGAAATGAAGGGGGATGTTATTCGTGTCTGATGAATTCGTCATTGATGTATCCTCTGGATTTGCGCAACTGCTAATCAAGGACGGAGGGCTTAGGAGCAAGCTTCGGGACGGTTCAAAGCACGTGCTTGATGTAGCATATACGGTCGCCCAGCAGATGGCCCCTGAGTGCGAGAACTACATGAAGCAGAATGCACCATGGCAAGATCAGACCGGCGCGGCGAGATCCGGCCTTCACGCGCAAGCATTCTCTGAAGGCGACAGCGTTGGGATTGTGCTATACGGCTCGGTTCCTTATCAGATTTACCTAGAGACCCGGTTCTCTGGAGCATTTGCAATTATTCAGCCGACCATCGATGTAATGGGACCAATCGTCATGAGCCGATTCAGCCGTATGCTGGATAGATCCTGATGCGCGCGCTTGTGCTTCAGGCGATTGTAGCAAATCCTACGATCACTGCCCTCATTCCCGCAGGCAGATGGATTCAAGCAGGCTCTCTGGATGAGATGCCGGTTCGCCCGTTTGCCGTCATACGGCTCGTCGATGGGACCCAGACTGTTGTATACTCAGAACAGCCTCGATTTGAAATCTGGGTTCATGACGACAGAGGTAGCTACATCAAGATTGACCAAATCCTACGTCTGGTTAGAGAAACCCTTGTTGCCTCCGTCCCGCTGGAGGATTCCAATTCTCGCATTGTTGATATTGAATGGACCGGTAACGGTCCTGATCTCGTCGATGAGGGATACAATACAAACGCACGAACCGCCCGCTTTACCCTCACTGGAAGGAAATGAAATGCCCACGAGTAAAACCAGCCCGACTGCGGGCGAGACTGGCGGAGACCCGGAATCCACTCCCGCAGCACCTACGGTTGCGGAAACGAACTTCCCGGACTCCCTCCCTGTGGAAGATGCCGCAGAGGCTGACAAGGCCCCAGAGCGCAACAAGGGGGAGACCTGGTCTACCTGGAACGGGACGCAGCCAGGAGAGCGCATCTTGACGGTGCGGGATCTGAAAGAGCTGGGAGACAAGGAAGCAACCGAGCCTCTCCGGTGGGACAGGGAAAACCGCTGGACCCTTGAGATCTCGGATGTGCATCCGATGGTCGAGAAGTACATCGAATTCCAGGACGGCAGTTTCACAGTCGAACGGTTCTAGGGTAGAATACCTAACATGTCGGCAATCGAACTCCGCTGCGGTGGAGGTGTGCTATTTGCTATCCTCGGTGATGGAGTCATTGAGGTTAAATGCAGAGAGCGGCATCGCTGCGGGGTCCGAAGAGGAGTGGTAGTCATCCACCGCTTCTCAGCTGTCACTGGAGAACTCCTGGAGACCTTGAAGTTCAGAGATCCCAATACTCCAGATAGAAAGGAAGGTGAACAGGATGGCCTTACCGGCAGTTGCATTGCCATACGGTCTGCGTGACGTGCATCTCACTCCTGTTGCGTTTGACGGCAGCTCTCCCGGCGCGGCCGTGGATCTGCCGTACGCTCGAACCTTCACGTTCTCTGATGAAGAGGACTTTGAGGTTTTGCGAGGCGATGACTCAGAAGTCGCTTCGCATGGTAACGGCGCCACTGTGAAGTGGGAGCTGGAAGCTGGTGGTATTTCGCTTGAGGCGTATGCCGTGTTGGCCGGTGGAACCGTGACAACGACTGGTACAACTCCCAACATCAAGAAGACCTATCGCAAGCTCGGCACTGATCAGCGCCCGAGCTTCCGGGCTGAGGGTATTGCTATCTCAGAGTCCGGTGGCGATATGCACGGTGTGGTCTACAACTGCAAGGCGGATGACAAGCTGCAGGGCACCACGATGGAGGATGGGTCATTCTCCCTCATCAGCGCGAGCGGCGCAGGCCGCAAGCGGACTTCTGATGGTGCGTTGTACGACTTCATCCAGAACGAAACGGCCGTCCTGACTCAGCAGGCGACCTAACATGGCGGCGCTGGTTACGCAGCTTATCGGCTTGCCGTCGGTGCTGCCAACGTTCGCTGCTGCGACGGTGACTACCGGCGATACGGTGGTTGCAGGGAATGACACATTCGTCGTTGTCAAGAATGGTGGCGGCTCTCCAACTGCTGTCACTGTTGTTGTGCCTGGGACGGACGAGTATGGCAATGCAAAGCCCGACCTGGCTGTGTCGGTTGTCAACGGCACAGAGAGGTACATACCGCTCCGATCTGCGGGTCTGATCGACCCTACGACCGGATTGGTGACTGTCATATGCAGCCCTGTCACATCCGTGACGATCGGCGCATTCACCACGTAGTCTCTGAAAGGTGTAGACCACAAGATGGCAACCACCCCTGCTGACAAGAAGAAAAAAGTCACCTCTGCGAAGGCTTGGAAAAAGTCCAATGATTCAGAGGTGCTTGAACTCCCAAGCGAGAATGTCTGCAAGTTGAAGCGACCGGGGCTACCGGAACTCCTCGCACAAGGTCTCCTGCCAGACATGCTGTCCTCAATCGCGCAAAACGCCGTAGAGGCAGGTGAGTCTGGAAAAGCCCTGAATGTAAAGCAGATGAACAATGAATTGAGCGCTTCCTTTCGGACTCCCGCAGGCATGTTGGAGATGTTCGACGGCGTCTCTCGGGTGACCGCATATTGCGTCCTTGAGCCCAAGGTCAGATTCCACAGGCAGAT
>Ga0193744_1000030_pt1 | contig 64414 bp, 49 predicted proteins | sample L1a1metaG_FD_143056 | JGI IMG/M metagenome (GOLD analysis project Ga0193744, IMG submission 143056) | Soil microbial communities from a riparian zone of the East river system, Colorado, United States - L1a1 | ecosystem: Environmental > Terrestrial > Soil > Riparian zone | place: USA: East River...
TAAAATATTAAGAGGTTTTGACGAACAATCTGTGGAAGTGAGTAGGTATTTTTTAAGTACTGTAGAATACAGGTTTTTAATCGGACCAGTTTCTTATGTATTCCTTTTTTCTGATGTAGCTTTTACACAGAGCAAATACGCATCCGTGAGCTATAATGATAATCCTGTTTCTTTTGGCCTCGGCCTTACTTTGGAGACTAAGTCTGGTGTTTTTGGTATTACCACAGCGGTAGGGCAAAGGAAGAATAGTCCCTTTGATTTTAAGGCGCCCAAGATTAATTTTGGGTATGTTAACTTTTTTTGAATGCGGAGTCGCGGAGGTGCGGAGTCGCGGAGTCGCTGCCAAATCGCTTATACGCTTATTTGCTAAGTACTAGCAACTCAACAGATTGCATATTAGCAGCAACTCCGCGACTCGGTGACTCCGGAAATCAGATTGACTCGACCACCCGGCTAAGAATATAATTAGCTATTGATATTATCCTTTTCAACCACTTTGGGAGATTGCTTTTGGATACCTGATAAAAATTGGATTCTTTTGCACCAAATCCTTTATAAAATTTAGAGACCCCGGGGAGGGATGAACCTTCAAAATCAAAAATGGTATTGGTACCGGCAAACTCTTTAAACACTAGGTCCAGTAGAAAATACATAGCACCGGATTTCCTTCCGGCTTCAGTGGAAAGGGGAAGGAGATAATATAATCTTCCATTAGCGTTTTGTAAAAATACTGCACAATGTAGTTCTCCTGTATTGTCTTCAATAGCTCTGATTAAGCCAGATTTTGTGCTCATCGATATTTTCAAAAGGGAGGTAAGACTAGACCGCTGTTTAGTTGAATAAGCCTTTATTTTATCTTTGTTCTGAACAAGAAAAGCATCAATTAGCTTATCTACATTCAAACTGCTATTTGTTTTTAAATCGAAGTTGGCCGCTTTTTTAAGGTTTCTTTTATGGTGATCTGAGTATTGAGAATAGAGCTTTTCATATGTTAATGATAAGTCTATATACATATTTACTTTCTTATCTACTGTCCAATCTTCCAGATAAGGTGGAGGATTGAGTTCATTGAGATTGAAATCTATTTCTTTAAAATAATTTGGGATTGCCAGCAAAAAAGCTTCTAAATCTGACTTCTTTATATAGCTATCTAATGTGAAGAGGCCCAATTGCTGACATAATCGGGGTTTAATTAATCTTTTGATTCCCAATAACTTGTTATTCCAGGGTAATGGAAAAATAGCTTCATAATTACCCGACACCAATGCATCCCAATTGGGTGACATACTATCAAGGTACCAGCTGTAAGCATATATTCTGGACTGAGGTGACCTGTCTAAAAGATCATCCCATTGTTGTTTGTTTATATCCTCATGTTTTACATATCTGATTTCCATTCTCAAACAAATATATTATCACCATCTCCGGTTTCTATCACTACACTTGATTTATCTATTAAATGTATCAGATCTTTTGTTCCTAGGTAAGTTCTCATTGTATTTTTATAAAAGCATCGTTTTTTACTATACTTTAGAATAGATCTCTTCCAATCATAGTGATAAGATATTAAGATAGATATATGAATTTTAGAAAAGTAATTCATTAATGACCTGGATACAATATCCATATCCTCATCATCTGCAAAAATATAAGGGATTTTAGCAACGCCATTTCTGATAGTTATAAAGATTACTGCCCGTAATATTCCTTCATGGTAAACTTTTAGAAATTTGTTTTCAAATTGCGGGCTGTATACAGAGAAGTAATATCGCTTTGATTCTTGCAGTGAATTTTGATCATTACCAATCCATGGATATTTAATGATCCAGTTTAATTCATTAGATCGCCTGTTAAAACTGGAATAGAAAGCATATTGATTGATAAAATTACTCTCTTCTTCTGTAAAATCCCTTGATTCAATGTAAGTCCATTTATCCTTAATTATTGGAATAGAAACTGTCCTATTTTTTATGGAATTAATACCATTAATTATGCTATCTAACAAAGTACCTAGTCTCACTTTCCATTTTCCAGCACTTTTGGCTAAAAGGTAACTCGTAAAAGGAGATTTGAAATAAAGCTTAATCCCCTGCTTTTCCAATAAGTTATCATAATACTGTGTACCCAAAATAGTCTTTTTATTAATGGCTGTAAATTCAGTTACAAGTAACATCCCATTCCATGTCTCAAAGGCTGCTTTGTGTAGTTGGGTTCCCAGGCCTTTATTTCTATAGTCCGGATTAATCCAGATACCGCTTAACCATGCAAGGTGTATTTTCTTACCTGCAACATATAAGTCATCAGGGACCATAGTTCTAAATCCTATTAACTGATCTTTCTCACTTAATGTGATTAAGATGACATCTTTGGGAAGTGCTCTTGGGTTATTAATTAGAGAATTAAGTCTTAACCCTGAAACCGGAAGTATAGCATAGCTAAATAATTTAAGCCTTATTTCAGGTTTAATTAATTCTTCTAATGTATAAGATTCTTGTATCAGTTGTTCTCTAGTTTAGAATGTGATTAATCAAATTTACAATGTTGAAGATGATTATCAGTGATAAACACAGGATTTACCCAGGATCTTTTTAATCCAGAATGCCAAAGCTTCTTTTTTAATAATTGACGACATCGCTAATTTACTTTTCTCAATGGGTATTCGCTGCAGATGTCTGTGGTATATATCTGTTTTCAAGCCTGCAGTTCCAAATGACAGATCTACCATTGTATGTAACCATTCAAACAATTCTTTGCTGACCCAATGATCAGTAAATGGGAAAGCAAAACATCTAGTCTTTTGCCGAAAGTATTGATTAATCCATTCTAGGCTGGATTCTATTTGTTGTTTTTGCTCTTCCATACTTAAAAGATCAAATTCAGGATGGTCCCAACTGTGTGCACCCAAACTAAATCCGTTTTCATTTAATTTACCCAATTGAGTCATGTCCATGTATAAAGGATTACTATTCAGTATTTCATTCCAACTGATTCCCATTTGGGCTATTAGGAGATCAAAAGTATTTCTTTGTGGATATTTTATAGATAGGAGCTTTTTTTCTATATCTTTAAAACTGGGCTTTACCTGTAGTTGCTCAGCTATTGAAAGTATGCTGTCTGTATAATGACTTATGAAATCCAACAATAAACTAGCTTTATACCTATGCATTATTTCCTGATCACCAATAAATGCAGGGTTTATAAAAAACGTGGCTGGAATACCTTTTTTATATAAAACGGGGGCCATTATTTCATAATTACTGGCTAAGCCATCATCTATTGTAATATGGAAGTAGGGTTTGAATGTCTTTTTATTTTGTGACACATTAATGTGTAAACTCTCCAGGTCTACCGGAGTAAAGCGTTTCAAGAGAAAATCCAGGTCCTGTTCAAATTCTTTTTCTGTTCTGTTCCTATATAAGAAACCGGTTTCTGGCAGATAATGATTAAATCCTGTTGTATGATATAATGGAATAATATCGGGTATAGCTTTTCTATAAAGCAATGTTTTAAAGGGCAGATAACTATAAATAGAATCTCTATACATAATACATAATCTAATTGCTTATTTTTCTAATCAAATGTAAGCCGTCTCTTAAAGGGACAATCAAATGTTCTATTCTGTTATCTGTATTCATTTTCTTATTAAAGGCATCAATAGCAATAGTATCCTTATCTTTCTTTTCCTCCAAAACCTTTCCACTCCATAGTACATTGTCAGCAATGATCAAACCTCCTATGTTTAGTTTATCAAATACCAAATCATAGTAGGCTGAGTATTCGGTCTTCGCAGCATCTATGAATACCATATCAAATGGACCTGCTAAAGTTTTTATTACTTCCAGCGCATTTCCAATGTGCACCTTAATTTGACTGGCCTGGGGAGACTGACTGATATATTTTATGATCATCTCCTCCATTTCAGGATTGAACTCAATGGTATGTAATACACCGTCAGGATGAAGACCAGTTGCCAGGCAAATACCTGAGTATCCTGTAAAAGTGCCTACTTCCAATATTTGCATCGGTTTAATTAACTGACTTAGCATACCCAAGAATGCACCTTGTAAATGACCACTTAACATATTAGGAAGAATGGTCTTTAAATGTGTTTCCCTTTCTAATGCAGTAAGTAAGCTTGACTGGGGTGAAGAATGTTGTTCACAATACTGATGGATGGCTTCTGAATTTATGTTCATGCTCTTGTTTTTACGATCTTTTTAAGGAATGGATAACTGAAAACTGATACAAGTATAATCACTACTCCCAGATAAAAACCAGGGTTTACTTCTTTATTTTCTTTTAATAATATCCAGGCAAAGAAGATCCCATAGATGGGTTCCAGGTTAATGGCCAGATTGGTAGTAAAGGCAGATAAATGCTTCAAAGAATATAAAGATAATATATAAGGGACACTCGTGCAGAAGACTGAAAGAATTATTAAGTAAATCCAGTCAAAATGCTGGGGCCAAAAACTTACCTGGTGATTAAAATACAATACTATTGGTAATACAACACAAAGAAAAAGAAATGCACTCCCCAGTTCAATGAAGGTAATTGAAATGGGGTCGGCATTTTTAATATATTTCTTGTTTAATATAGAAAAAAGAGAAGCCATAAATGCTGAGCCTAATCCTAATAGTAAACCAAGGTACATGGAACTTGATATATTTTGAGTAACCAGATACATACCGGGCACTACTAAAATACTCAATAGTATTTCAATAAAAAGTATTCTTCTTCTAAAGAAAAAGGGTTCCATGAATGCTGTAAAAATAGGGGTAATGGCCATACACAAAACACCAACTGAAGCATTTGAAGCCTTAACAGATGCATAAAATAATACCCAGTGGCAACAAACAAAAATACCGATTAGCATGTAGGTTAAGAGCTTAGCTCTGGGTATTTCTCTGATATTTGCACTGAGGTTTTTCATAAATACCAGGCTTAGGCAGGTAAAACCTACCCGCCACCAAACAAGGGATAAAGCTGCTATAGAGATTAGCTTTCCAAGTATAGCAGTAAAACCCCAGAGAAACACACATAAATGCAGATCTAAGTATGCTTTAGTAACTGGCTCCAGTGCAAGATATGCAGTTTTAGAAATACGTTTCAATAGATTTTCTTTAATTTAGCGCCCAAGTTAAGAACCTTACATTTAATCTACTGTTTAAAAATTCAAACTTATTATTTATTATGGCTTTAAAAAAAGGCGATCAGGCACCTGATTTTACCCTGTATTCTGCTGACAAGACAGAGGTATCACTTTCTTCTTATAGAGGAAAAAATGTATTAATCTTGTTTTATCCACAGGCATTTACCGGAGTGTGTACAAAAGAATTGTGTGATGTCAGAGATAATCTCAGCATGTATGAATCACTGAATACCGAGATATTAGCAATTTCTGTTGATTCGGTTTATACTTTAGTCAAGTACAAAGCTGACCAATCTTATAATTTCCCATTATTGAGTGATTTCAATAAAGAAGTTTCCACTGCCTATGGTACAATTTATGATGTATGGAATTTAGGTATGAAAGGTGTTTCTAAAAGATCTGCATTTGTGGTAGATGCTAAGGGAATTATTCAATATGCCGAAGTTCTGGAAAGTGCCAATGATGTTCCTGATTTTAATGCAATTAAACAAACACTAGACAGTTTGAATTGATATTGTTTAACAAATTTATACAAATAGTGTCTATGCCATTGGAATATAATCAGCCCGATGTATTAGAGGAAGTGTTAATTGATGATGAGACAGCAGATTCTAATAGTGGAAATCATGCTGAACTGATTGTTTATAATGATGATCATAATACTTTTGACTGGGTTATTCAATGTCTGGTAGAAGTATGTAAACATAGCCAGGAACAAGCTGAACAGTTATCACTCATCGTACATTTTAAGGGAAAAGCAACTGTGAAAACTGCACCAAAATCTCAATTGGTACCTTTAAAAGCCAGTCTGGTACATAGAGGCTTATCAGTTGTTATTGAGGATTTAAGCTAAGTATATTGGCGGATGATTCCATCTATTGCATCTTCCAGCATATTATAGACGATCTGAAATCCAGCGTCTTTATCATAATAAGGATCAGGTACTTCCTGATCCTTATATTTTATTGAATATACGGTGATCAATTTAACTTTATCTTTAAACTGCTGAGCACCGGCAAGAGACATAATATCTTTAATATTGGACTTATCCATCCCCAGGATTAAATCATAATACTCAAGATCAGCCGGACTTATTTTACGAGCGTTCTGGCAACTTATATCCAATCCATATTTTGCTGCAATTTTTATAGACCTGATATCTGGTTGCTGACCGGCGTGCCATCCACCCGTACCGGCACTATCTATTTTCCAATCGAGCTTATGTTCTTTAAGTTTATGTTCCAGTAAACCATGTGCCAATGGCGACCTGCAGATATTACCTAAACAAACCATTAGTATTTTCATATCTGTTTTGCACCAGCACCAATCTCTTCAATCTTTGTAACTATAAACTTGGTTTCGCCTTTCCAGGGGAGACGGTAGTATTTTTCATCATAAAACAATTTTACCTTTCCACCATGATCAACTGCCTTTTCTATATCTTTTGCTACTTTAGTATCACTTACTGAAAACTCCCAAATGTTTTGTGATATACCGGGAGAAGTGCTGGAGCTACTTGGGAAAAATTCTAGATTAAGTTGTCCTTCATAAGTTTTAAATACATACCCTTTTTTAGACAGTTTTATGACTGTGCCCACTCTGTAACCATCTGAGTAAGTGCCAAACATGAAGTACGAACCAGCAACTACACCTATAACCAGCGCAATTATAAGAAATATAAGTAGTTTATGTAGAAAGCTTTTTATCATATGGATTGGCTTTGCATAAAGAAACTTCCTTATGTAATGAAACTATTTACACAAATATATTGATAATCTTTGATGTACTTTAACACTTAGGCTATTAAAGATGACTAAATGAAATTAGTTTCTGCCTCAGCTTAAATTAATTCAAGATTATCTAGTCTAATGGAATAGCTTATTACCTTTGCACATTATTAAAATAATTATGGCATTAGACCAGGACGAAATAAAAGAACTAGAAGAAGGCGGAAAAGAAATGAGCTTTTTAGATCATTTAGAGCAGTTCCGCTGGCACTTATTCCGTTCAGCCATAGCTGTAGCTGCCGGTGCCGCAGTAGTATTTGGTTTTCAGGATGAAGTTTTTAAATATATAGTACTGGCCCCTAAAAATGCTGACTTTATTACATTTAGGGTACTTTGTAAATTAGGGCCTTCATTTTGTTATTCCCCTCCACATTTTGATCTTGTTACCAGGGAGTTGGGAGAACAGTTAAGCGAAAGTATGTATGTTTGTTTGTGGTTGGGCCTTATACTGGCATCTCCATTTGTTTTGTATGAAATATGGAAATTCATAAGACCGGGTTTGTATAAAAATGAAAGGCAGGCAATAGGGGGCATAGTTTGGATCTGTACTTTATTATTTATCCTGGGAGTATGCTTTGGTTATTTTATCATTGCTCCTTTTGGAATAGCTTTCCTGGCAAGTTATACTGTTGGGGCCATTAATACACCTACCTTATCTTCTTATATTAGTTATATCACCATGCTGACTATGCCTATTGGTTTGATATTTGAGCTTCCGGTAATAATATACTTTATGACTAAAATCGGGGTCATAACACCTACTTTTCTAAAAACCTACCGTCGATATGCTGTAGTAATTATAGCCATAGTAGCAGGTGTTATTACACCTCCTGATGCACTTAGCCAGATTTTGGTTATGTTACCCTTATTATTGCTTTATGAATTAAGTATTGGGGTTTCCAGAAGAGAGTATAACAGAAAAGCTAAGATACTGGCAGAGGACATTTAACATTAAAAATATCTTATACATGCATCAGATATCAAGTTCCAGGACTTTAATTATACGTATATTTTTCACTACATTTTACCTTGTCTTTTTTGGAGTTGGCTCTATAGCTTTTTGGCTTACTGATGCTGAAGTCATTATGGTATCTAATCTCATGCCTTTCCGTGTCCTGTTTATTATCTTATTTTTAGGCGGTATATTGGTGTTCCGGCAAACTGCCTGGAAGTTAATGAGAATAGATATTGACGAGGAATTCGTATATGTATCCAATTACTTCAAGACTGCCCGTTATAAGTTTGATTATATTGAAAAGATTCATGAACATAAGTCTTTGGGTAGAAAAACGGTAAGGTTTGACTTAACCGGTGAGGGAGTGTTTGGAACACAGATCAGATTTATGCCTGATAAGATAAGATATGAAAAGTTTTTTAGGAATAATCCTGAGTTGGTAGCAAAATATAATTGATTGCTGAGTTTGAATGAGGTTAAGGTTTAGGTTAAGCTTGCTTCACTTTCGCGGATATTTTTTTGTGAGATGTGAAATGTATTGTGTTTTATTCTCCTAATCGTTGTGTTTATGTAGCGGCGTATTGTATACGCCTTTGGAACGCCATATTTAGGTTTGCAGTTTTAATTAGATTTAAATAGCGATGCCACCTATTAAACAATTCCTAATAAATGCTAAAATCCCTTGTAATGAATATACAAATCTTTAATAGGGTTCTTCCAAGGGCGTATGTGATACGCCCCTACAATAGATTACAATATATTTGCACAAATGCACGCTGCTGTTGAAGCATGCTTAACCTTAACCTTCTCCAAGCTTAATATTAACACATTATTAATGTTTACTTATTCTTAACTCTAATAATCGGACAAATAATCTCCTCTAAAGATATCCCCCCATGTTGGAAAGTATTCTTATAATAATTATGGAAGTGATTATAATTATTAGGGTATAAGAAAAAGAAATCATTCTTGGCAAAAATGAAAGTTGAACTTAGATTGGGAGTAGGTAATAATGCCTTTTTGGGATCCCTGAACTCTAATACATCCTTTCTTTCGTACTGTAGATTTCTGCCTACTTTATATCTTAGGTTAGTGGTGGTTTCTTTATCACCTATTACTTTTGAAGGGTTTTTTACTCTTATAGTCCCGTGGTCCGTAGTAAAAATTAACTGAACTTCTTTATCTGCCAGTTTCTGAAGCGCTGCCCAAAGAGGTGAATGCAGAAACCAGGACTTGGTTAATGATCTGTAAGCAGTTTCATCTCCTGCCAGTTCTTTTAGAACTTCCATTTCTGTACGGGCATGTGATAGCATATCAATGAAGTTGTAGACTATGACTGTCAGATTGTTATTGAGGTAGTTAAGAATATTATCCTGAAGGGTTTTGGCGACTGCTACATTGGTAACTTTAATATAATCGGTTTTCATTTCCTTCTTTATACTCTTTCTTACCAGTTCTTTAAAGAGGTCTTCTTCATGCAGATTCTTGCCACCTTCATCAACATCATTCTTCCACCACTGCGGATAATGCTTTTCGATCTCCAAAGGCATCATACCTCCGAATATGGCATTTCTGCTGTATTGGGTAGAAGTTGGAAGAATACTGTAAAAGAAATCTTCTTCTTCGATCCTGAATAACTCTCCTATGATGGGTTCTATGGTTTTCCATTGATCAAAGCGGAGATTATCAAGCAAAACTACTATAGTAGGTATCTGATCTTTTAAATTAGGGAATACCTTCTTTCGCATCAAAGTGTTTGACATAACGGGAACATCATCCACTTTGGCATTTACCCAGTCTTCATAGTTATCTGCTATAAACTTGGAGAACTCACTATTGGCTTCCATCTTTTGAGTAGATAGAATATCACTCATATCTGAAGTATTGGCTGCATCCAGTTTTAGCTCCCAGTTTATGATCTTCCTGTAGGTATCGGCCCATTCACTATAATTAAGACCACTATTGATCTCCATAAAGATGTGCCTGAAGTCTTGCTGATAATCGGAAGAGGTCTTTGAGGAAACTAATCTTTTATTATCAATGATCTTCTTAAGAGAAAGTAATATCTGGTTAGGATTGACAGGTTTAATCAGGAAATCTGCTATCTGACTGCCTATTGCCTCATCCATTATACTCTCCGCTTCATTCTTAGTGATCATCACCACTGGTAAATGTGGGAAATTCTCCTTTAAACGTGTCAGTGTCTCTAAGCCAGACAAGCCTGGCATTGATTCATCGAGAAACACAACATCAAAATTTCTCTTTTCATTGCATTCATCGAGGGCATCATGTCCGTTAGTAACGGTCACTACTTCGTATCCCTTCTTTTCAAGGAATATCAATTGGGGTTTCAACAAGTCTATTTCATCATCTGCCCAAAGTATTCGTATTTGATCCATTTATAGTAATTTTAAAAACTGTTAAAGCAAAACGTATCCTGTCAAAGGATTATTATTGCATAAATTTGAATCATGAAGAAAATAAAGATATTCAATGACCCAGTATACGGTTTTATTACTGTTCCGGATAATATTTTAATGAAAATAATTGACCATCCTTATTTTCAAAGACTGAGAAGAATTAAACAACTTGGGATGACACATTACGTGTACCCAGGTGCATTACATACCCGTTTTCATCATGCTTTAGGAGCTCTGCACCTAATGCAACAGGCTATTGAAGTATTGAAAATGAAAGAAGTGGATATTACTGACGAAGAATCCCTTGCTGTACAAATCGCCATATTATTACATGATATTGGTCATGGGCCTTTTTCTCATGCACTTGAATATGTACTCATAGATGTTAATCATGAAAAGATATCCGGCTTGTTCCTGGAAGAACTTAACAGAGAATTTGCCGGACAGCTGGATGTGGCTATTGATATTTTTTATAATCGTTACCCCAAGGCATTCCTGCATCAATTGATATCGGGACAAGCCGATATGGATAGAATGGACTATCTGAACCGGGACAGCTTCTTTACCGGGGTATCTGAAGGTATCATAGGTTATGATCGCATCATTAAAATGCTGAATGTGGTTAACGATGAGTTGGTAGTAGAAGAGAAGGGAATTTATTCAATTGAAAAGTTCCTGGTATCAAGGCGGCTGATGTATTGGCAAGTATATTTACATAAAACTGTATTGGCAGCAGAACAGATGTTGATTGCTGCAGTTAAAAGAGCAAAAGAACTCATGATAAATGGCGAAGAAGATAAAGTACCTAAAGAGATCAGACCTATTTTTAAAGAGATGATAGCCTACAGTCAAAATTACCTGGATGATAAAAAGGCTTTTTTGGATACCTTTAGTACCTGGGATGACAGCGATATTGCTTTTGCCTTAAAGAAATTTACAGCATCTGATGATTTTATCCTAAACTATCTTTCAACAGGGCTGGTAAACAGAAAACTCTTTAAGTTGGAGTGGAGTGATAATAAGTTCGATGCTAAATATGTAAAGGGCCTGAATGAAAATCTTAAACTCAGGTTTAATCTGAATGATAACGAGATTGATTATTTATTAATAACCGGTGTAGAGCAAAACCATATCTATGTGCCCAGAAAGGAAGAAATAAAAATCTATAGTAAAGATGGTAAAGTAAGAAATGTATCGAGTCTTATACAGGGATATGACAAGGACAATATTACTATCAAGTATTATCTGTGTTATCCCAAAATAGAAAAGACTTAACAAATGTACTATTTAAAAGAATTGTTAAAGGTGAATTGTGAATGGCAGCAGCACTTACAATTCTTTTTAGATGTCCAATGTCCGGGAATATTTTACCATGGGGCGATTCGTGAATCGCCCTTACAATGTTTAGTACACAAAGTGTAATTTTAATACCCAATTATTCACTATTCACTCTTCATATTGCGATGCTGAAAGCATTCACAATTCACAATTACTTTTTATCTGGCGACTGACAACTGGCAACTGGCAACTAATTAAAGCCTAAAATAATTGAACTTTTTGCCTGGTAAATGTATTATAATATAAAAGAATTAGATACGCTAAATGGATAAGACACTGCAATATATGGTAGATTTTACCCTACCTTTTTACCTGGATCAGCAATTTGTTGATCTTATACCTCAACAAAGAATTAAAGTTAATAAGTATTTCCTGAATGGCCAATTGGTCAATTATGTATTGTCACTTGAGAAGTCAAAGCTCTGGGCTATTCTGAATGTAGATACCAGGGATGAAGTACTGGATATTATACAGGATTTTCCGCTTACTAAGTTTATGAAATACCGGATTTATCCCCTTACTTTTAATCAGACGATTAATTCTAGGGTTCCTTCTTTCTCTTTAAATTAGATGTCCGGTGTCCGATGTCCGAATTTTAATTGCTTTTTAAGTTTTACTCTATATTGGGGAGAAATTACATATTGAATATGAAATTATAATTGCAGAAGCTTTTTTCCGGACATCTGACATCGGATAACTAACTCTTGAGAACAAAATACTTCTGTATCAACTTCTTATTAGCCCTAACTAGGAAAAGATACCTGCCGGGTGGCAGAATCTTTATTTCCATAAATCTTTCATATTTACCGGGGGCCTGAGTCGGTAAACTTGATTTCAATACTTCACGGTCTTTGAGATCATAGATTACAAAATCCAGATCACTTAAGCGATCCAGTATATAGGCAAATTTGATTTTATGATCTTTATCTGGGGTTAATTGCATCATACCGGGAGGCAATATTTCACTGCCCCTTGATGCCAGTGCCTCTGAATTAAGTCCACCCATTTTGCGGTTAATGGTATAGACTACATCTTCCCCCATCTTCCATAACTTAATCTTTGCAGGGATGGCAAACACTTCATTTTCACTAAGCTCTTCTACTTCAGTGGCATTTTCTGTTTTCACTGTTCTTACCTGAATTGAATTCTGATCGATCCATAACCAGTTAAAATGATTAAAACTTCCGCTGGCCATGGTCCAGTCTTTATCATCATTATTTTCTCTTAAAGGGGCACCCCATCCACCTTCGCCTACATAGACTGTACCTCTTTCATCATCTCTTACGAAGCCTTCATCAGATGCCGGCCCCAGGAATGGTTTAATCGGGTAGGTTATTTTGGCTACGTGGGCATCTGATTCTACAGCCAGGTTCATTCCATACCTTAAAAACAAACTCGCCCAACTGAACATTTCATCATTCCGTTCCATTTTTGCTTTGGTATGTGGTCTCATGGGGAAATGATACTGAGCTATTTTCCAGATCATATTCTGGTCATTGGCCAGGTTGGTTTGTAACCACTCCCTTTGATCACCGGCAGCTGAAATAAGTGTATTTAAGGTATAAACCGAAAGCAGGTTACCTCCTATTTTAAATTTATAATATACATTGGGGGCGGCAAGATCAAATAATTCTATCAGTGTTTTATTAGTATATTCATGATTCCCTCTGGTTACTAAAACCGGTGTAATTCTTCCTTCAGTTGATATAGTATATTGCCAGTCATCGAGCCATTGTTTCCATTGAAAGCTATTATCTGATTCGGTCATATCACCTCCAAACATAATAAAGTTAGGATGCAACTTACCTACCAGCATATTGGATCTTTTACATGCTTCCCGTTGGTTCCTGCTATCGCCACCGGCAATCACAGATATACGAACACTGGGGTCATTAGGAATGGTTTTAAAAAACATCCTGTTCGATACCCCTTCACTATCCTTAATAACAAAATAATAAACTGTATTGGGTTTCAGATTGGTAAGCCTGGCAAACTGGTTGTTCATTTCATGAAAATCCGATATTCTGTCAACCGTTTTTTGGAAAGGATATTTTTTAAATTCTGTACCATGATCTTTAACATCATATAACACTACAGCAGAAGTTCCACTTATCTGGTTCCAGCCTATAACCATTGAGCTGGAAGGATCATCCCTCCACATACATCTGTACTTATCATTTTTTCCTGACAAGGGCAAAATAGTGCATAATAACCCCATACAGACTGTAAAAATCCTTATTATCGCCATCACAAGTTATAAGTGTATATTTTTAAACGAAAATATACTTGATTAAATTCTAAATTTGAAGTTAAAATCACAAATATCCAAAAATACTTTGTATGTATAGAGATCATATTATAGACCAATTAATAGATGAAGAGTTATTAAGACAAAGGCAAGGGCTTGAACTGATTGCTTCTGAGAACTTTACCAGTATGCAAGTCATGCAGTCAATGGGTTCTTGTTTAACGAATAAATATGCTGAAGGTTATCCGGGTAAACGATATTATGGAGGCTGTGAAGTGGTAGATAAGGTAGAGCAACTGGCAATTGACAGGCTGAAAGAATTATTTGGAGCTGACTACGCAAACGTACAACCGCATGCCGGCGCACAGGCCAATGCAGCGGTATTTTTGGGTTTATTAAAACCCGGTGATTCTATATTAGGATTCGATTTATCACATGGTGGTCATTTATCCCATGGCTCTACAGTCAACTTTTCAGGAAAAGTGTACAGTCCTCATTTCTATGGAGTAGAGCCTGAAACGGGCCGGATAGATATGGATAAAGTAGAATCCAAAGCTATAGAAGTAAAACCTAAACTGATCATATGTGGCGCATCAGCTTATTCAAGAGACTGGGATTATGAAAGATTTAGAAATATTGCAGATAAAGTTGGTGCCATCCTATTGGCAGATATTGCACATCCTGCAGGATTAATAGCAACTGGTTTGCTTAATGATCCTATACCGCATTGCCATATTGTAACTTCAACTACCCATAAAACATTAAGGGGCCCAAGAGGTGGTATTATAATGATGGGGGAGAACTTTGAAAACCCATTTGGCAGAACTACTAAATCGGGTAAGCCAATTATGATGTCAGATATATTAAATAGTGCTGTATTCCCGGGCATGCAAGGAGGCCCGTTAGAGCATGTGATAGCTGCCAAAGCGGTTGCGTTTAAAGAAGCCCAGCAAGATTCATTTAAGACTTATACACACCAGGTGATCGCAAATTCGCGTGCTATGGTACATGCTTTTATGAATAAAGATTATAATATAGTATCAGGAGGGTCAGATAATCATCTTATGCTCATGGATCTTCGCTCAAAAGGAGTAACTGGAAAACAGGCAGAACAGGCATTAGTAAGAGCTGATATAACTGTCAATAAAAACATGGTACCATTTGATGACCAGTCTCCACAGGTAACTTCAGGTATCCGTATAGGAACAGCCGCAGTTACAACCAGAGGACTGGACGAAATGGCTTGCCACAAGGTAGTAGAATGGATTGATAAAATAATAAGCAATGTTGATAATGAAGATATAATAAGAACGGTGCGGCATGAAGTCAATGAATTTATGCATCAGTATCCTTTATATCCGGGTTTATAAAAGTCCTTTATGATAACATTGGTCCTTGGAAATATAACTGAAGTAGATGCTTTTGCTAAGGTGTATTTTGAGAATTCAGCCTTAATGAAAAGTCCTCCTCCTGAACCCAAACCTGGAAAAAGAGAAGGTTTAGAATTGTATATTGAATGTCCGGTTTGGAAAGGAGGCATAAACAATGAACAAGAATTACTGAATGCAAATTACCGTTCCTCTTTACAAATCGCTAAGGAAGAAAATTGTCAGTCAATTGCGTTTTATTATAATTGCCTGGGAAAGGAGGCGATACCGGATGAGTTGGCTTGTAAGTATGCTATAAATACGGTGTCTAAGTATTTATTTGATGAGAATTTAGCTATTGAAGTATTGTTTGTTTGTCCCTACCAGTTCCATTTTGATTTATATGAAAGCCTCTTACTTAAGAAAATAGTTAAAAGATCTTTTAAAATAACCGGTATGGTTCAGGGAGTCTTCTACCGGCAATCTACTTATCAAAAGGCCCAGGAACTAAGTCTTTCAGGATTTGTACAAAATAAAAAGGACGGCAGTGTATATATTGAAGTACAGGGAAGTTTATATCACATCCATCTTCTTTTTGACTGGTGCCTTGAAGGTCCGCCTATGTCAATGGTAGAAAATATTAAAGTAGAAGAGTTAAAAACATTAAGTGACAAAAATCTATTTAGCATTAAAAGATAGAGCAATATGCAGGAATATTACGCCCACCCATCTGCTATTATTGATGAAGGATGTACAATTGGGAAAGGTACTAAGATTTGGCATTTCTCCCATATAATGCCCGAATGCCAGATTGGTGAAAATTGCAATATTGGACAGAATGTAGTAATCTCTCCCGAAGTAGTACTAGGCAACAATGTGAAGGTGCAAAACAATGTAAGTATCTATACCGGGATCACTTGTGAAGATGATGTTTTCCTCGGCCCATCCATGGTATTTACCAATGTTACCAACCCCAGAAGTGCTGTAAACCAATATGCTAAAACAACAGTTAAAAAAGGAGCAACAATAGGTGCAAATGCAACAATAGTCTGCGGTCATGATATAGGAGAATTTGCTTTTATAGGTGCCGGAGCTGTGATTACTAAAACAGTTTTACCATATGCTTTGGTAGTAGGCAATCCTGCAAAACAAATTGGCTGGATGAGTGAGTATGGGCACAGGCTTAAGTTTGATGATAAAGGGGAGGCACTATGTGATGAGAGTGGTGAGCGGTATTTATTAAAAGAGAATCGGGTTAGTAAAGTATGAGTTAAAAATTTTATACTTTATGTTTACTATTATAAGTTTTTAAGCAAGCAATGTTACAAAGCTTTATTTTTGCTAAGTTAATGAATATTAAAAAATGACTACCCGCGATAATATACTATCTAAACTTACGTCACAAAAAACTGCGTTATCAAAATATGGGATACGCCAGGTTGGATTATTTGGATCTTACTCCCGAAATGAACAATCAGCTAAAAGTGATATAGATCTGTTAATAGATTTCGAACCAGAAGAGGAGAATTTTGATAATTTCATGGCAGTTTACGACCTGTTTGAAGACTTATTCGAAAACGAAAGGATTGAAATAGTTACTAAAAATGGCTTGAGTCCTTATATGGGTCCCAGAATATTAAGTGAGGTTGTCTATGTCTAAAGAACCGATAGAATACGTTAAACACATTCGAGATGAATGTACTTTTATTTTGTCTATTGTGGCTAAAGACTTGTCGAAGGATGAATTTCTCCTTGATGAAACCTTAAAAAGAGCAGTTGTTAGAAGTTTAGAAATTATAGGCGAAGCTTCAAAGAAAATACCTGCAGATTTCAAATATAAATGGAACAGAATTACTTGGAAAAATATGGCAGGTATGCGTGATAGATTAATTCATGATTATATGGGTATAAATTATTCAATTGTTTGGGATGTTATCAAGAATAAAATTCCATTATTATATACTCAAATAATTGAAGTACTTGATAATGTTTAATCATTTCGGATTTTGGTTGAACTATCCTACATGCTTCAATTATAACAATTTAAAAATCCATATATAAAAAGAGTAATTAATCATCAATTATTTATTATTGCATATTTAGCAATATCTAAAAATTAAATTCCAATATACAATTAGTTTACTGTGGTTTTAATAAGTTACATATCATTTATTAAATTAATATGCCCTGTTTAAACCTCTTTTATCACTATATCATTGCTGAAAGGCCTAGTAAACGCTGAGTTATAGCCGAGTTACTGCTGAGTTACTGCCGAGTTAGAATTCTAACTCGGCAGTAACTCAGCAGTAACTCGGCCATTAATCGGCAATAACTCAGCATTTGACATTACATCCATAGGCGAGTTAATGCCTAGTTATAGGCAAGTTATAGGCAAGTTAGAATTCTAACTTGCCAGTAACTTGCCTGTAGCTTGCCAGTAAGTTGCCATTTGAGGTTATCATGATATTTACAGAATGAGACCAAGAATCGTAGTTCATGGTCGCAAATTGTTCGTCACTGTTTCGCTCCGCTGGAGCGAGTTGTTTTGTTAGCGTGTTTTTCTATTAACATTTAACCCCGCTGGGGTAATTCGCGATTTTATTGTTGCTGTGACTCCAGAGGAGTCTAATGTTAATAGTAATGTTACAATTCAAACAACTTACTCCAAAGGAGTAAAACAATACTGAATATTCAGGAAATCAACAATTATGGAAATAGACACAATGACAAACATTCATTGTTTCGCTCCCCTGGAGCGAGTCGTTTTGTTTGATTGTGTTTCTATTAATATTTAACCCCGCTGGGGATATTATTTGACTAGGTACTCCAGACCCGTAGGGTTGACATTATTATAGAAACCAACATTTAGGATTCATTAGCCCCTATAGGGGTGGCATTATTATATCCGCAAAACTACGGGTACTTGAAAGTCCTATATTGAATATAAATATAAATACCTAATCCTACTTAGGCATAAAAATGAAATTGGCACCTAAATCACTTAGTATAAATAAACAAAGATGTGTCAACGGATTCTTATACACTTTTCTGAAATCCTCTACCTTCTCAGCGGTAATTAATTGTTTAGTAGCAAACTCCTCCAGGGAAGACACATTAACCGACCATTTAGAATCCTGGGTGTTTCGGTCAATTAATGGAATACCCATTTCAATGGTATCCTTATGCACTACAAATATGGGATACCTGGTCACATCCTGGTCCAGAATAACCTCACTCGCCTCAGCTAATGTATTCTTGAAATAACTGATCTCCTTTTCTATTTCAGCCAGTTTTTCTTTACTATCTAATTGTTCACTCATATTACTGTTTAATTCTCTCTATTTTTTTAATTGCAACAAGGCTACACTCTCAATATGAAAAGTATGTGGGAACATATCTACCGGTCTTACTTTCACTACTTCATATTTCTCAGAAAGCAGATTCAGGTCCCTTGCCTGTGTTGCAGGATTACAACTTACATAAACAATTTTAGGTGCCTCCAGTTCAAGCAGGGTCATCACTACATCGTTGTGCATACCTACTCGGGGCGGATCAGTGATAACAATATCCGGTTTGCCGTGCTTTTCTATAAACTCTTGTTTCAATATATCTTTGACATCCCCTGCATAGAAGCTGGCATTTTCTATACCATTTAATGTTGCATTTACATTGGCATCGTCAATTGCAGAAGCTATTTCTTCTATACCGGTTATACTCTTGCAATATTGGGCTACAAAAAGAGCAATACTTCCAAGGCCTGTATACAAATCATATACGTTCTCATCTCCCTTGAAGTCGCAATATTCCTTTACGATATCAAACATATTCTTAGCCTGGTAGGTATTGGTCTGGAAGAAACTCTTAGGACCTATTTTGAATTTCACATCTCCTAAAACATCTATTATGCCTGGATTGCCATAATATAAATGCATATCCAGGTCGGCATAATAGTCATTGAGTTTTGTATTTATACAATAGTAAAGACTTGTGATATTCGGGAACTGTTCTTTGACAGCATCCAGGTAATTCTTAATAGCTTTTTTATCATTATTGGCAAAAGAAATAATCACCATGATCTCATCTATACTGGTAATCCTGATTACTACATTTCTCAGAAAACCGATATGCGTTTTTGCATCATAGAAAGCTAGTTTCTGTTCAATACCAATAGCCTTTAAAGCATTCCTGATAGCATTCATCGGCTCCTTTTGCAGGTGGCATTGATTAATAGAAAGTACTTTATCAAATACACCTGCAATATGAAATCCCAGTACATCTTCGAGGAATGGCCTGCCTGAATCCAGCTCTTCTTTAGTCAACCAACGCAGAGATGAATAAGCGAATTCAAGCTTATTCCTGTAATATCTGTTGGGGTCAGCTCCGAGTATGGGTTCAAACTCACCAACTGTAATTCTGCCTATACGAGTTAAGGTTTGCTCTACCAACTTTTGCTTCTCTTCCAGTTGTGATTCATAACTAAAATGTTGGTATTTACAACCTCCGCAATTTCCAAAATGCTCACAGAATGGTTCTACCCTTTTATCTGAATATTTCTTATAAGCAGTTACATAACCGAAGCGTACACTCTTTTTTCTTCTAGGTGAACAGACATCTACTACATCACCTGGCACTGCTTTTTCGACAAATAGTACCTCCCCACTTACATCTTTCCCCACCCCGAATCCCTTATCGGCAAATCCGGTGATCAGTACATCCTGGTAGTATTTTACTCTGCTTCTGCTCATATTTTTATAAATCAAGGGCAAAAGTAGGATTATGGAATTGATATTTAAGCATTTGAAGGATATTATCCATTTTTGCCGAATCGTCGAATCGCTGAACTGCCGAATTGCTTTGGTGGAGTTTAAAGTTAAGAGTTAAGTATTACCGTAAATAAGGGGAATAAAAAAGATTAATAAGTTTTTGCATCTAATGAATCTGAAGGATTCAAATGTTTATAACAAAATCAGCAGCAGAGAACATACGACTCTTTAGAGTCGAATAGCATAGGAACTGTATTTACTATAAACATGCTATCCTTTCCGGATAGTATTTGAAAATCAGAATAATATAAAGTAGTATATTAAAGAATGATAAGTTTAGAGGGAAAAGTGAAAAGCATATCAAACTCATTTCACATTTTACAACTTACATTTCACAAAAAAAGAACCGTAATTGTAAAGCACGCTCAAGTTCTACTCCAAGCTCAACCCCAATCTTAAACTCTTTTTTCTCCATCTAATTAGGTCTATAAATCAATTTGCTACAATTTTAGGCAAATCTACTCTCCATTATAAAATTAAGGCTAAAAAACATCATGAAGGTATTTACCGTTATACTGGTAACTTAATACTTATTATGAAAAAAACTGGCTACATTCTCATACTCCTTCCCTTCGTGCTTTTAAGCTCATGTTATCAAAACCGTTATATAACAGAGAATTACATCAAGAATCATATAGAATCGCATAAAAAGGGAGAGTTCTCAACTATTAGGACCTATAAAATATAGGCCAACGAATCCTTAAATGCTGAATCATATATAGAAATGATAGCTTATAAAAGTGGTAAGCAAAAAGCTTTGGTAATGGGTCTGGATAAATATTATAAGGCCCGGAAAAAGGGCAAGAAGGATCCTTTTGTAACTTTTGTAATTAACTATATAGACCTTAATGAAGCAGAATGTAAAAGTATTCTGGACCATTTTAAAACCCTACAGGAAAAGATAGATGTGGAGAAGACAATTACTAATGAAGAAGTGTATCATGACTTTACAGTCTCTCAGGATTTTTTTATTAGCTATAGTAAATCAAATTTATATTACTCCAAAGATGCATTAGATCTTTGGATTAAAGGGGAGAGGTATACAATTTCAACAAGTACTTTTGTAGATCAGTTAAATAAATTTATGGCTTATTAAGTAGATTAAAGCCTCTGCAGCATTAACCATATTTATTTAATGTTATCTTGTTTTTGACGAATCCCCGAATCGTTGAAATGCCGAATCGCTTTTTGGAGTTTAAAGTTAAGAGTTAAGTATAACCGTTAACAAGGGGAATAAAAAAGATTAATAAGTTTTTGCCTAAAATGAATCTGAAGGATTCAAATGTTTATAGCAAAATCAGCATCAGAGAACACACGACTCTAAAGAGTCGAATAGCGTAGAATCTGTATTTACTATAAACATGCTATCCTTTCCAGATAGTATTTGAAAATCAGAATATTATAAAGTAGTATATTAAAGAATGATAAGTTTAGAGGGAAAAGTGAAAAGCATATCAAACCCATTTCACATTTTACATCTTACATTTTACAAAGAAAGACTCGCAAATGTGAAGCAAACTCAAGCTCAACCTTAACCTTAAGCTCTCTCCCTACTTCTTCCTTCCAGGTGCCCCCACCAAATCAATAAACCCATTAATCTTATCATTATCAATAGTTACTGACAAGTGATATTGATTAATCTTCCAGCCATCTGATTCTTTTGATAATGTACCGGAAGCTCTGCAAACGCCCATCCAGGTATTAAGAGTTTCATTGAACCAGGCGTATTGTCCATCATCAGAGAGATATACTTTTCTCTCTATAGGCTTAAAATCCCAGGCCGTGTCTTTGTCAAAGTACTTTTTACTCCATCCTCTTAGCTCCTCCCTTGTCCATCTTTCTGTGGCATCCGTACCTATATAAATACCATCTTTACTCATTGAGCCAAAGAATACATCTTCGTTTGCGGTAGCAGCTGCCTTATGCCAGTTATCCATGAGGGTATTGATATCCGTTACCGGATCAATATTACAGGCTTCTTTTCTCCTGGTATCATAAATGGATAATATTCTCCAACGACCAGCAGTATTATTAAGGCAAAATACATCCAGCCCGCAATGCACGAAATGGTCATTTACATAAATAGAATAATCAGATTCTACTACCGCCAGATTAGCATCAACTCGTATATTATAATTGAGTAAACGTTCATCAATCTTTAGTTTCTTGCCGTTAAATGAAGCAATTACTTTTATAAAAGCCTTTCTGTTAAGGGTTTCATTCTTTTCTCCATCTTGCCCTATTGTAATCAATGCAGCATCGGGTAATAGGTTTTGGTCCATCCAGCTGGAATCACCCGCAGACATGGCTACAAAAAAGGAATCTACTTTAGCTTTTACTTCGGCCTGATTGTTCTTTTGGGCTGCCAGATTTAGTACACCGGTCGAAAAAGCTATTATAAGGAAGTAAGTAAAGGGTGTATTTTTATTCATACAAATAGTTTAATTGTATTTTACGCCTTCAAAAATAAGGTAATGAGAATCCTTTTTTTCTATTTATTGACCAATATAATTGTTATGTCTACTTTTTCACAATCCAGTCTTATTACTCCGTTCGAAAAGAATGAAAACCAAACTACTACATATCAGGAATGTATAGCTTATTATCTTATGCTGGCCAGCCAGTTTAAAGAAATAAAATGTACCCCTTTTTTGGATACTGATTCTGGATTTCCATTACATGAGGTGGTAATTTCAATGGATGCTTTTACACCTGATGAGGTAAGAAAGCAAGGTAAAACTATTCTCTTTCTTAATAATGGTATTCATCCCGGAGAACCTGAAGGAATAGATGCGAGTATGATGCTGGCAAGAGATCTGGTCACTAAACCTGAGCTTAGAAAGTTATTGGAGAAAACTACTATAGTACTGATTCCGGTTTATAATATAGATGGTTGCCTGAACAGGAATTCCTTTACCAGGACCAATCAAAACGGCCCGGAATCTTATGGATTCAGAGGTAATGACAGGAACCTCGACCTCAACAGGGATTTTATCAAATGTGATACCCGTAATGCCAAATCATTCAATGCCCTATTTACCAAATGGATGCCGGATGTGATGATAGATAACCATACTTCTAACGGGGCAGACTATCAGTATGTAATGACACTTATTACCAGCCAGGAAGATAAACTCGGACCAGCAATGGCTCAGTATGTTAAAAAAGAACTGAACCCTGCCCTTTTCAAAGGAATGAATGATAAGGGCTGGGACATGGTGCCTTATGTAAATGCAGATGGCCCACCCGATGAGGACGGAATAGAGCAGTTTCTGGACCTTCCCCGTTTTTCTTCCGGGTACGCAGCATTACATCATTGCATTGCTTTTATGCCTGAGACCCATATGTTGAAAGCATTTCCTCCCAGGGTAAGAAGTACCTATGATATGATGTTAGTGATGCTGGAATACCTTGAAAATAACGGTAAGAAAGTTCAGAAGATAAAACAAGAATCTATAGAATGGTATAAGCATCAACAGTCTATTCCACTTAACTGGGCCATAGATAAAACCCAATTTGACACCATTCCTTTTAAGGGTTTTGAAGCAGGACACAAGAAATCGGAGGTAACAGGACACGACCGCTTGTATTATGACAGGGATAAACCCTACACTAAAACTATTCCTTACTATAATAGCTATAAATCAAGCCTGGAAGTGACCAAGCCTTTTGCTTATATTATATCGCAGGCTTATGATAATGTAGTGGACCGGCTGATCAGAAACAAAGTGCACGTAGAACGACTGGCTTCTGAAACCACTATGAAGGTTCAGGTCTACCGAATCAAAGACTTTAAAAGTAGTGCCACAGCTTACGAGGGACACTTCCTCCATAACCATACTTCCGTTGAAACATTTAACATGGATAAAGTATTCAGAAAGGGGGATTATATAGTGTACTGTGACCAGGAAGCCATAAGATATGTAGTAGAAACTTTAGAACCAGAAGCACCCGATTCTTACTTTAACTGGAACTTCTTTGATGGAATATTAGGCCAAAAAGAATATTTTTCAGACTATGTATTTGAAGACCTTGCTGCCCAGTATTTAAAAGATAACCCGGCGATTAAAGCTGAACTGGAAAAGAAGAAAGCAGATGATGAAGCTTTCAGGAAGTCTCCAGAAGCAATACTCGACTGGGTGTATCACCATTCACCATGGTATGAAGTTACACATAAAATGTACCCTGTAGCAAGACTTATGGATCCCACGGACTTACCGACCATCAGGTAAGCTTATGTCAATATGTCATATACTTTTCAAAAATATATGACATAATTGCCGAAATAACTAAGCTTTTTGAATTGGTCGGTGTTTTGATTAGATATTTCCTATAACTAAGAAAACTATGACCTTTGACAATTTTACAGTAAAAGCACAGGAAGCGATTGTGGAAGCACAATCTATAGCCAGTAACCTGGGACAACAGACCGTAGATACCCCGCATGTGATAGGCGGTATTCTAAAGTCTGATGAATCGGTGGCTGAATTCTTGTTTAAGAAATGTGGCATAAACGTAACTGCTTTTAAAAGCAATCTTGAACATACGATCAAGTCCTACCCTAAAGTAGAAGGTGGAGATAAAGAATACCTTTCCAATGATTCTAATAAAGCACTTGCTAAGGCCAAAACCCTTTTAAAGGAGTTTGGGGATGAATATATTTCAGTTGAGATTTTGCTCCTGGCCATATTGCAAGGCAGTGATAAAGGAGCCCGTTTATTAAAAGATGCAGGTGCTACCAGTGATATGATGAAAACTGCTATCCTTGAACTTAGGAAAGGCAAAACAGTAACTGATCAGCATTCAGAAAACACTTATAATTCCCTTAATAAATATGCCATTAACCTCACCGAAAGGGCAGCGGAAGGAAAGTTGGACCCTATCATAGGTAGAGATGATGAGATAAGAAGAGTATTGCATATCTTATCCAGGAGGAAGAAAAATAACCCGATATTGATAGGAGAAGCGGGTGTAGGAAAGACAGCTATTGTAGAAGGAATAGCCTGGAGGATAGTCAAAAAAGACGTACCTGAAAACCTCCGATCTAAAAAGATATTTACCCTCGATATGGCATCCCTGATAGCAGGAGCCAAATATAAAGGTGAGTTTGAAGAAAGACTAAAAGCAGTAATCAATGAAGTAATAGATTCTGATGGTAATGTGATCTTGTTCATTGATGAGATACATACCCTGATTGGAGCAGGAGGAGGTAATGGCGCCATGGATGCTGCCAATATATTGAAACCTGCATTGGCCAGGGGTGAAATGCATACAATAGGTGCTACCACCCTGGATGAATACCAGAAGTATTTTGAAAAGGACCAGGCATTGGTAAGAAGGTTTCAGACTGTATTTGTAGATGAGCCAAGTGTAGAAGATACCATATCTATATTAAGAGGACTACAGGAGCGTTATGAGATTTTCCATAAACTGGCCATTAAAGATGAAGCATTAATAGCAGCAGCAGAGTTATCGCACAGATATATCTCAGAAAGGAAACTACCAGATAAAGCTATCGATCTGATAGATGAGGCAGCAGCTAAGCTTAGGCTGGAACTGGATAGTGTTCCGGAAGAGATAGATGAGTTGGATCGTAAGATCAGGCAGTTAGAAATAGAAAGGGAAGCTATTAAGAAAGAGAAAGATCATGAAAAGCTCAAAAGGCTTAATGAGCAGATAGCCAATCTGAAAGATGAATACCATACTTTCCTAACCCGTTGGGATAACGAGAAAGAGATATTAGAAGAAATACAGACTTGCAGGACTAATATTGAAGAACTGGAAATGCAGGCACAAAGGGCAGAAAGAGAAAGTAATTTTGAACTGGTGGCTACCCTTCGCTATGGAAAGATAAAAGAAGAAGAAAAGAAACTGGATGAAGCAGAGGCAAAACTGGCAGATTTATCTCCAGAAAACCGCTTAACCAACCAGGAAGTAACTGCAGAAGACATAGCAGAAGTGGTGTCTAAATGGACCGGAATACCCATTACCAAGATGCTTCAAAGTGAGAAAGATAAGTTACTTACCCTAGAAGAAGAAATAGGAAAAAGATTGATCGGCCAAAGAGATGCTGTAAGAGCGGTATCAGATGCCATCAGGAGAAGTAGAGCTGGATTGTCAGATATGAAAAGACCTATTGGTTCTTTCATATTCCTGGGTCCTACCGGAGTAGGAAAAACAGAACTCGCCAAAGCATTGGCAGAAGTATTATTTGATGATGAAACTGCCATTACCAGGATAGACATGAGTGAATTCCAGGAAGCTCATGCAGTCTCCAGATTAATAGGAGCACCTCCCGGTTATGTAGGTTATGATGAAGGGGGCCAATTGACAGAAGCCGTAAGAAGAAGACCTTATTCCATCATATTATTGGATGAAATAGAAAAAGCCCATCCCGATACCTTTAATATATTATTACAGGTTTTGGATGATGGAAGATTAACCGATAATAAAGGAAGGGTAGCCGACTTCAAGAATACGATTATTATTATGACCTCCAACCTTGGATCAGATATAATACTAGAGAATTTTGAAGACCTGGATGCTCTCGGAGAAGGTAAAAGGATAGAAGTAGTAGCAGCCACCAAACAAGAAGTATTTGATCTCTTAAAGCAAAGGCTTCGTCCGGAGTTCCTTAACAGGATAGACGAACAGATTATGTTCCAGCCGTTGACCAAGAAAGAGATAAAAGAAGTGTTGCGATTATTGTTGGGAGGTCTTAATAAGTTATTAGATAACCAGGGTTTATCAATAGAACTCACAGATAAAGCGATGGATTACCTGGCAGTATTGGGTTATGAACCACAATATGGTGCAAGACCAATGAAGAGAGTATTACAGAAAGAAGTAATCAATGAACTATCAAAGGAATTGCTGGCTGGTCATTTCCAAAAAGGAGATGTAATTCTGGCAGATACAGATAACAAAAAGATACTTTTTACTAAGAAAATATAAAAGAATAAGTTTGTTCATGGGATTTAAACCTCAGACTATCGTCAGGTAGTTTGGGGTTTTTTTATTGGGTGAGAGGTGAAAGGTGAGAAGTAAGAGGTAAAAAGTAAAAGGTGAAAAGTGAAATGTAAAATGTAAAATGGGGTCGCGGATATCGGGCTAAAGTTTTGGTTTGAACACATACTAAATTCGGATAACTGACACCGGACATCGGATTACGAATGATTAACTTCTTAAAATTATGGTATAAAAATGTAGGGGCGAACCCATGTGTTCGCCCTTAAGCAAAATATTCAAGCTAGTAAAATATAATCCCAGATTATGTGATAGGATTTCTATTACGAACTGAAATACCTTCAAATACTGGCACTTCCTCCTATTTTTATCCTCAACATAGGGAAAACTATGCTTGCGGTAAAAATAGTCCGGGAGCACCAGTATTTTTTGGTATTTCAGCTCTCATAACGAAATCCTATCGCATATTCTGGGATAATGTTAAGATATTCTGCACATGGGCAGACACGTGGGTCGGCCTTTACAAATATGGTCTTGGCTATCAGGTTGAGGTTAAGGTTAAGGTTGAGCATGCTTCAGACGCGGCTAACAGTAGTCAGAAATATGTCTTTGTATATAGATTTCAAGAGTCTTGGGCTCGGAGCATTTTGTAGCAACGGATTTCAATCCCGTTGTGTTTATGGGAATACAAATATAGAGTGCCATAAGCACGGTACATATAGCGACGAATATATCTGTTCGCCCTTCTTCACCAAAATGTATAATGAAATATACAGTCATTTATCCAGCTTAGCTTTCATCCTCAGACAACGGACATCGGACATCGGATATCGATAGTTATCCATTATGGTTTCCCATTAACCAAAGCTATCTTCTTTTCAATAAGCCTCTTTTCAGAATCAGACTTGGTAAGTTTAAAAGCATTATTTAGATGTTGTAATACCTTTTCATTATCTATATCAGTATACAGCTTAGCTAATAAAGAATGGTATAAATAATTATCCTGCAGGTTTAGTTTCTCTGCTTCCAATATAGCTTCACTAATGCTATTGGCTTTTGATAGAGCATAAGTCCTGTTCAATGCAGCTATAGGAGAATACTCAAGTTGTAACAATCTATTATACAATTGCAGTATACTTTCCCACTTCTCCAGGCTGTCAGCTTTATGGGTATGCCAGTAAGCAATGGCAGCTTCCAGGTGATATTTGGTGATTATCTTTCCTCTTGATGACTGGTTCAGATAATACTCTCCTTTGGCAATCAAGTCTTTATCCCATAAGTTTTCATCCTGGTCCTCATATAAAACCATTTCACCATTAATATTGGTACGGGCCTCAAACCTGGAAGCATGAAAGCACATCAATGAAAGCAATGCATTGGCTGAGGGAGTATTTGTTTGTTCATTATCTATAAGCATAAGATTCAATCTCATAGCTTCTATACAGAGTTCCTTTCGTAATATGGTGTTTTGAGAACTGGAATAATACCCTTCACTAAATAATAGATAAAGTGTGGTCAATACAGTTTCCAATCTGTTGTTGATCTCAGTTTGTGAAGGGAGTTCTATCTTTACTTTCTCAGTGCGCAGTTTATCCTTGGCTCTGGATAGCCTTTTATATATACTTTCCTTAGTACTTAAGAATGCATCTGCTATTTCGTCTACTCCAAATCCGCAGAGTACACTTAGTGATAATCCTATTTGAGCTTCTACAGGAATAGTAGGATGGCATATAGCAAACATCATTTGTAACTGGCTGTCATTAATATTCTTATTAGATAAGTCTATTTCAAGTTCCTGAACCTGGTATTCTGTAAGTTTAATAACTGAGGCAACTTTCTGTGTAAATATCTTATTGCTCTTTAAATAGTCCAGGGTTTTATTCTTTGATACGGTATATAGCCAACCGGTCGGATTCCTTGGTAAGCCTTTTAATCCCCAGGTTTCAGCTGCCAGAAGGAAGGTATCACTTACAATATCCTCAGCTATTTCTATATGTTCCATACCGAATAGCTTACCCAGTACGGCAACTATTTTGCTGTATTCTGTTCTGAACAGATGTGGTATGAGTTCCTGGTCATTCATATATTACAATCCCCTGTGTATTCAATTACTAAATATATTGAATCATTTGACACTGATTTGCTCCTCTGGAGCAAATCAGTGTTCAGTTTATAACTATTAAGATTTAACCCCGCTGGGGATATTCGTCGCCAACATTCCAACTCATGAAAATAATGGTTTAGTTTGTTATGATAACCGCGAATTACCCCAAGAGGGGTTAAATGTTAATAGTAACAAATGGAAAAATAAAACTCGCTCCAGAGGAGCGAAACAATGTGCCCTACCATTCTTTTGATTGTTCTATTTCTCTCCTCAATCCATCGGTACTATAGGACGCACCTCTACATTTCCACCCACACTCAATATTGGACAGCCATCCGTAAGTTGAGTAGCTTCTTCCAGGGTATCTGCTTTAACAACAATATAACCACCAATAGCCTCTTTGATTTCTACAAATGGTCCATTGGTCACTACATTATTAGGTTTTACTACTGAACCTTCAGAACCCAATCTATTACCAGAACTCACTAATTTATTCTGGGCAGCCAAACCACCCATCCAGTCCTGCCATAGTTTCATCATGCTTTGTATTTGTTCAGGTGACCTGGGTGCGGCATCAGATACAGCATCTCTTCTAAAAATGTATAAGAACTCTTTCATTGTTTGATAAGTTTAAAGTTTAAAACCTAATGACGATTAAGTCAGTAAATTTGGACAGAATAACTACATTATTCTTAATTAATTTATTCAAGTTTTGAAAATAATATAGGTATTACTTAATCACTTGAACTGCACCTGAAAAGTTAAGCTTATCATTTGTCAGTTTAAAATAATAAGCTCCGGCTGACAGACTGGAAATATCAATAGTACCTTCATGATTTAGCTTTACAGATAAAACCTGCTTCCCATTGGCATTAAACATTTTAAATTGCAGACCTTCCAGATTGATAGCATTCGGGTTATCAAACTTAAAATAGATGAGCTTCTTAGTTGGGTTAGGGTAATAACTTAATTTAATACCAGCCTGTTCTTCAACGGAAGTGAGCTTGTAAAAGAATGGAGGTGTAATGGCATCAAATCCGTTAGCATAATGCACGTATGTAGTATAAAATCCTTCTCCGGGTGGAATAACAGTTTGAGCAGTTGCCCCATTTATCAGGTTTCCATCCAAATACCATTGATAAGCATCACTGTTGATTATTTGCTGCAGCCCGAGCAATGCCGGTTGTATCATATAGATATTTGGCAGACTGGTGCTATCTAATAATACTGTAAACTCAACCACTTGGGTGCAGCCTTCTGTATTTGTAATAGTGACAGCATATTTTCCAGCCTTATTAGTTGTAAAGTCAGGTCCTGTATTTCCATTACTCCAGTTTAGCTGGTAATTACCCGATATACTGGTAGTAGCATTTATTCCTGCTTTCAGGTTAAGATCTAATAATATCACATCCGGATTGGCATTAACTGTAACCAGTATAGTATCACTCGCTTTGCATCCATTGGCATCACTCACTTCAACAATATAGTTAGTATTAATAACTGGATTGGCAGTTGGATTTTGAATATTGGGGTCACTTACAAAATTAGTAGGTGTCCATTTATAACCAGTTCCTCCAGTTGCATTCAATTGCACTGATTTACCCAAGCAAATAGCTTGGTCTGCACCGGCATTTGCATCAGGCAAAGTCCATACTGTAACTGTAAGGGTATCTGCACCCTGGTTGCCATTAACATCTGTTACTTTTAAAATATAATCGGTAGTCAATAGTGGTGTTATGGTAATTTGACTGCCCGAACCAACAGGATTTCCAACATTATCATACCAGTCATATTTTACACCTCCTGTACCATTTAAAATGACCGGCAATCCTGCACAAACAGACTGATCCATTCCTGCACTAACATTCACCGGAGTCTTATCTCCTGCAATGACCAGCTGTGAAGCTCCTGAAACCAGACTATTATTTATAAAACTAATATCACTAGGCTGACCACCATTGATCAGTGTCCCGGCATTATTCTTAGTAATCCAGGTATTAGTATTAAATTCATGCACTGGCCTGGAATATAATTTAGAACCCGTATTAAGGATACCTGAATTATAGAATCCGATATCAGACATACCTGTAAAGTTTAAATTAGTGCCCCAGTTTTCTATTACCCAATAATGAGAGGACGTCTGGCTTGTTGTATTAGGTTTACCAAAAGGTGACTGGTATAACCTGGATACTACCATTTCGCCATTTGGCAGGTTGGAACCACCACTGGTAGGAAACTTAAGTGTAAGGCCCGACTTAGGAAATGATTTAGTACCGGTAGAATTGATAGTAATTCTATCCGAAACACCAGTAGCTACCACTGCATTTGAGGTTATCAACAACCCTGAACCATTTAAACCATGGCTTTGACCTGACTTATCGTATACCAGGCCAGGATTAGTTTCATTAAATTGGTAGTACAAAGCAAGATTATCATCAGGGTTCTTATTAATTAAGTGCATCTGTTCCCTAATCTCATTTTGTGTCAGGGCTTTTTTAAATATCTTAAACTCTTCCATCTCCCCATTGAATGTACCACCCTGTCCATAAACTGGACCTCCTATTTCAAAAGGAGTAGAGGATAGATCAAAATTGCTAAAGTCACCATTATACACCCATGGAATTCCATCTTTAAATAATGTAACTTTGCTAGGCTCTACAGTCATAGCCACATGAATCCATTTATTAAGATCCAGGTCAAAAGGACTTGTTAACCAATATGGTACATTTGCCCAGGAAAATGTTAGGTTAACAGTAGGTATATAACCCTGAAATGCAAAACCAAATCCGAACTGAGCATTGCTCGACCAGTTAGAGATTAACTGGGTAAACCATTCTTGTTTATCCGCCAGCCTTATCCAACACATAAAAGTGGCAGATGTAGCATCCTTTAGTCTATTGACTTTAGGAATACTCACTATCTTATTATCACCATTGATTTGTAAACACTTTCCTGCAATAGTATCTATTCCACATTCTGTAGGCAATACAGTAACCATCTTTTGTATAGTTCTGGAAATTGTTCCACTATTATTACTTATAGTAAGTGATACATCATAAGAACCGGATATACCATATACTACTTTTGGTGTTCTTGTATTGGCACCTATTATAGATTGCGCACCCGGGAAATTCCATGACCAGCTTTGAGCCCCATCATAATTTAAAACAGAGTAATCATCAAAGTAAAAAGTATCTCTTGAACAAGAAGAAGAAAGTTTATCAACTACAGGTTGAGCCAATAATTTAGAATCTTCATACAATGGTGATTCCCAGAAACCCACATTAGATCCAGTACGCAATTTCTTATCTCTATAAAAAGGCTTTGTTGCTCTGGCATTATGATTAACAGGCAATCCTAAACTGTAATCAACCCAGTCAGTAAGTGATTTGTTCCTGTAAAAGAAATGTCCGTCTGATCCGGCTAAATATACTCCGCCATCAGTTCCATATTGATGAACAATATCTGTCAGGTTCAGACCGTCCAGTTTCGCACTGGACCAGTTAACCCAGGTGTTGCCACCATTTGGTGAATAGTATACTTTTTTACCATTGCTACTATAAGCAAGTGCCACCCACAATTCGTTTTCGTTTTCACCACTTAAAGTGATGGCCATTACTCTTCTCTGACCTTTCGTAGTAGGCAAATCGGGCAATTGGTTCCAGCTCATTCCACCATTGGTGGTTTTCCATATTTTACCCTCTCCCAGATCATTGGACCTTTGTGTTATGTATATTACCTTTGGATTACTCCTTGCTATTTCAATATGTTCAATCACTGCACCCTGGTCGGTACTGGTAAAAATTGAATTAAATCCCACTCCATTATTGGTACTTTTCCAAAGACTCGAGCCGTTGCCGAGGTAGACTATATTCCAGCAAGTAGGATCCCAGGCCATTTCACTGTACTCCATGTAATAATATGATTCATTAGGCCATTTAGATATAGGCATATTGACCACTTTGCCATCTACTTTGTCAGGTATCTCATATCCACCAATATCAGAAAAATAAGTTTGCCTGTTCTTAATTGGATTTACATATCCGGTAGCTGCTTCTGCTCCACCCATTCGTAGAAAGTTTCCGGCAGGATATCCTTCATACCAGGCGGTGTTCCCGTTATGATACCTGCCACCTACCAATACATCTTCATTCCAGCCTGAGTCAAATCCCCAGAGGTCGGTTGAAAAGATACCAGAGGATCTTGGTTCACTATAATTAGCATAAAAATCATTGGAATAAGTCATACCTCCGTCTGTAGCAATGTAAGTGTCGTTACCTATACTGCGCATAGCCTGAATATCAGGATGCGTAGGAAAAGGTCCCGTATATCCGCCCACAGCCGTAAAATTTACCCCTCCGTCTGTAGATCTATAAGCAGTAGTAGTAGCTACTATTATATTATTCGCGTTAGTAGAAGAAGCTACAATATCCAGATCATAATAACCCTGGCCATTATTCATATCCAGTGCAGTAGTACTACCAATTGCACTTACATTCCAGGAGTCTGCCGAATTATTACTTTTAAGTATTCTAGGGACATCATTACACAGCAATACTGCATATACTCTTGCCGGGTCAGCAGCAGTTACTGCAAGTCTGCCGTCACCACCGGTTAATCCTGTTGGCCATCCGATTGTCTTAGCTATGAAACTGCCCCCTCCATTAGTTGACTTCCAGCATTCGTAGAAATTACTGGCAGTATTTTGTTTTAGAATATAAACTATATTAGGATTAGCAGGACTAAATTCAAGATCTTCACTGATATCAGACTGTACTATTTGCCAGTTGGCTCCCCCATTTATTGTACGAATGGTCCCTTTATTAGTGGCCATTAAGATAATATTAGGATCAGACGGGTTATATAAAATGCGGTAACACCATAAACCTGCATAAGAATAAATATTGGTCCAGGTTTTTCCACTATCTGTGGTTCTGCGCACAACTCCGTCTGTTCCTAATATCACAGTATTAGGGTCGGTCGGGTGAATAGCAATTGCCTCAGAAGCCAGCATGTAGTCAGTACCTGCAATCTGCCAGCTCAATCCTTTATCGGTAGACTTAAAAAATGAAGCTGTTTCAGTAACTATATAAAGAATATTAGGATCAGAAGGTGCTATTTCCATAGCATAGATATTAACCTGCCAGGGACAAGACGCCCCGCTGGCATTATCCTGTTTAAGCCAATGCGTGGTAATGGGTCCAATGTTGGTCCAGTTAGCATTTTGCTCAGTATTGAGCTTTGATTTTTTCTCTACATTACTTCTATATTGAGCAAGTTGCTCCGGTTTTAATAAGCAACCATCTTCCTTTATATAAGAAACCACTCTTTTTCGCCACCTCCGGTAGTATTTAGTCCAGAGGTTCTTTTTATAAGAATGAGTTTTAAAGAATGCCTCATATGCACTGTCAATAGCAAAAACATTAGGATTGTCAGATTGCAAATCTTTAGCCCATTCAGGTGCTGCCATAGATTTAGGAGGAAATACTCCACCTACTGTTATGCCATCTTGAGCTTTTAAACTAAATAAACTGAATAGGAATAAAAAAGAAAATAGAGGGGCTTTCATTATGTATATCAATTGATTCTAAGTCAAAATTAATAAGATTTAACTTAGTGATATGATTGTTGAAAGCAATACTCATCCGAATACCATTTATTCTCAGCATGAAAGCTCATTAACTCTATTAAAAACATGGTGAATAAACTATGTAATAAAAATATTGTTAGGTTTTACATGGTAGTTTTATCTTTAAAAATAGAAATCTAAGCAGAATTAAACTTGAATATTATTAACCTTAAACTAAAACCTTATGAAAAGAATTTACTCATTCACCGCACTCTTAATGATTTTATCCTTTATAGGATCTAATGCTTATGGCAAAGTTTGGACAGTAATTGTACAAGCATCTTCATTTTCACCAAATAGCTTAACAGGTGTTGTTTGTGGAGATACTATCAGATGGACACTTGGTTCAGGCTCCCATACTACCACTTCTACTTCCATTCCAGCAGGTGCTACTACCTGGGATTCACCTATCACAGGATCCAATCCAACTTTCAATTATAAAGTCCCGAATATAGCAGGTGTATATAATTATAAATGCACACCACATGGATTTACCGGTTCTTTTACGGTTACCTGTTCAGTTAATACTAATGAAGAAAATCAACTTAAATCTTCCTTTTTATATCCGAGTCCGTTCAGTTCTAAGGTTACATTACAATATGAAAATGCGGATGAAGTAAGGATAATTAGTATTACAGGAATCACCTTAAAAACTATTCCTTTAAATATTGCTGAAACTCAGGTTGTGTTTTATCTGGATGATTTAAATCCAGGTTTTTATTTCTATAGTATTCTTAAAGAAGGTGTTATAAGGGAGACTAAAAAAATAATAAGAATAAATTAATTGGCAGCTGGCGGTTGGCAATTAGCGTTTATTGTCAACCGCTAAATGCCAATCGCCAATCACGTCCTCATTTTCTTCATTCGCCATTTCTCCTCATCTATATAGATTGCCTGGTTGAGAAAGGATATTAAAATAGCTTCATCAATTTCAGTTACATCAAAAAACTCTTTAGTATAAACCTGCTTCCTTTTACCCTTATATAAATATTGCTCTTGATCCTGCATAAGGTATGCATTGGAGAATCCGAAATTAACTCCCTTTACTGTCACATTACCCCAGGGAATACATCCAGGCCAGAAATAACAAATATCCGTATGCAGTTTATAATAAGGGATGTTATAAGATAGCCTTTCCTTAACCCCTGGTACATTATCTAATACAATTTCCCTTAATCGTTTAGATATAATTAATTCATCTTTCGGCAGGTAATCCATCATTTCTTCAATAGACCGGAAGTTGACATACTGCATTTTCCTTTTTTCTGGTTTCATATATCTGGCAATTTCTGAGTCGCGGAGGTGCTGTGTCGCTGCCTATTTACTGTTGCAAATTCGCCTGATTCAACAAGCTGGATATTAGCAAATTAGCGTCAACTCCGCTTAAAACATTATAAATATCATTATCCCACTCATTGCGATCATTAAACCATCTTCAATAATAGTAACAGTACTCATAGGAAGATTAAAAACAGCACCCAAACAGGCACATTGTATTTTTCGCTTGTTCAAAATACTTTGCAATACACCAATTATACTAGCGGACATAACAATCAAGGTGATAAAATTTATTAACGCTGGTTTAAAATCAATAGCATAACCGAGGCCAAGACCTAATTCTATAAAGGCATACAGGTATCCCCAAGATCTGAATTTAATGGCTACTATATCATACATGGCATAGGACTCAACAAATCCATTTAGATCCAACATTTTAAAGAAGGAGAAAGTCAGAAAAAAGCCAGACATGAAGATTCTCATAGCTGTTAAAATATTAAAATTTCCAGCATTGAAAGATACAATAAGAGTGATAATAGTGATATAGAAGAATATGATCAAAATGGGTTTGTAAATAGCCAGCCAGGATTTTTTCTCTTCGTCATCATTAAGTGAATTAGAAATCATTGGGATCTGCTCTAAGTCCGATAACTGGTATTTTGGATAATCCTGTAAAGCTGTTTTTAATATGTTTGTTGAAATATGGGTATTCATTTCTACTTCAGCAGTACCATTATCTAAATCTATTAGTACAGTTTTAACGCCCGGAACATTTAATAACAACTGCTTGACTTTGGCTTCACAACCGGTGCAGGTCATTCCGCTTATGGTATAGGTATGTTTCATCCTGCTTTATTTTGATACAAATGTACATTGCTAAGTGCCTTTTGTAGTTATAAAATTATGGAATGGATTTTTAGATTATTTGAAAGAATGAAGAGTTCCATAAATATTTAATCGGTGGGTGAATAACATTATTATCATACTACCTAATAAAGGTCAGCTCGCGAGTATAGCAGGGGTTGAAACTCAAGTGAAAAGGGCTCTCATCCTGTTTGAAAAATATCCTCTATTAAAAAAAACATATAAGCTCACAATAGCATTTAGAAATATCTATAAGAACCTATCTAAAGAAAAAGCCTTCACTCAATTTAAATAGTGGAAAGATGAAGTATTAGCATCAGGAATAGAAGAATTTAATCCAGTTGTAAACTTTTTAGAATACCATTTAGACAACATTTTAAACTTCTTTAACAGCAGAAATACAAATGCCAATGCAGAATCATTTTTTCCTCTTTTGACTGGAAAATTATTCGATTATTAATTCTACTCCCCAGAAAATGAAAGTGATTCTTTTATCTGAGATCGCAGAGTCTCATGTTGAGGTAAATGAATTGAATATTACTCTATCAAAAAATTAAAAGAATCAGAGTTCCATTTATTTTCAAAAATCACTTATAATTAAAAAGATCTTTAATATTCAGTTCAACTACATGACCATACTGGGCTAAGCCTTTCATATCCAGGTCCTTTTTATTTCCAAGAATCAGGATGGATATGTCTCTGGAAGCAATATTTTCAGTAAAAAACTTTTTTATATCCTCTATTGTAAGATTTTGAATAGTACTATACATATCCGACCTGATATCATAATCAATACCTCTTTTCCTCCATTTTTCAGCACTCCAGAATATGTTAGAATCTATTATTCTTTCCGCTTCAAATCTTTTAAGTTGATCTGCTTTTACATATTGAAACTCAGTTTCGGTTCTAGGGAAATTTTGCATGAAGCTCATCATTTTTGATAAGGTTTCAACTAACTTATTGGCTTGGGTTCCGGCATACATATAGCTATAATCAAAATCATTCAGTTTAGCAGATAAAAGATGGGAACCCGTGGCTGTATAAGCCAAAGCAGTTCTTTCTCTTATTTCAGCAGAAACTACCTGCTCAAAATAAGGACTGAAATAATTAGAGTAAGCTACATTTTTAGCGTCAAATTTTTCTCCTCTGGTCACTAACATTATTTCAGCCTGCACCATGTCATAGTTCACAAAATAGATATTGGGTATACTCTTTATTTTTGTAAATATTGCAGGAGCCGGATATTCTTTTACAGGTTTTGCTTTATAATTTATTTCTAACAGTCCTTTTAATTTCTCAGGATTATTACCATAAAAAAAGATTCGCTGTTTATAATTTTTTAAATCTTTAAAGATATTGACAAGTTCTTCAGGCTTAATTTCTTTAAGTTCCTGTTCAGAATAAATATTGCGCAGAGGAGAGTTTTCGCCATACAAGGCATAGCTCAATAATCCCTCTTTCAGGATACTGGTTTTTTCCGCTTCCTTATTTCTTCGCTGATTTAAAACATTCTCAATGAATTTTGTATACTCAGCAGTATCCGGCACTACATGTTCAATAAAATGATTCAATAATTCAACTCCTTTATCAATATTATCTTCAATACCTTCGATCTGAAGTATGATCTGATCATTTCTAACTGATGCATTATAGCTAAGTCCATATTGATAATATTTGTTTTTTAAAAGCGTAGATGAATACTTATCTGTACCCAATATATTTGAATATTCTACTGCCAGCGCAGTTTTCTTACTATTGTTCTTCCCCATATCAAAAATAATATCCAATTCAAATAGCTTGGTTTTTCTGTTTTTGACATAAGAGAATTCAATTCCATTTTTGACCTTTGACTGTTCAATCTCTTTTTTATAGTCAACAAATTTTGCCGATGTCTTTGCTGATTTGATTTTTTGAAACTGGTCAGCATATAAAGAATTAGCGGTAGCATTTAAATTGATTTTAGAAATACCTGGTTTATCAACTTTGACAGCCGTATTTTTATCAGCTTTTTGTCTATACAACACCACATAATTAGTTGTATAATGATGTTTTATAAAATCTATAAACTCTTGTTTAGTTATCTTTTCAAGCTCAGTTGCCAGAGAGAATTTTTGTTGCCAGCTTATTCCCAATTTAAACGCATCTAAACAACTAGCCGATAAATTAATCATACTTGATTGATTTTCTATCTGCTGTTTTTTAAAGTCATTGACAACTCCTTTCATTAACCATTCATCAAAATCTCCTTTTTTCAAACGATCAATTTGCTGTAACATTAGATCCCTGACTTCTTTTAAAGTCTGGCCATCTTTCGGGTAACCATCAAAATAATGTACACAGTAGTCAGCTTTTACATCAACTGTACTTCCTGCCGAACTTACTCTTTGCTTATTATTAAGCTCGGTATCAAACAAACCGGCAAAGCCATTATTTAGCATTAAATCTGTCAATAAAGTATATTTTCGATCTTCGGAATTAGCTCCTTTAAATCTAAAGCCAATATATACTGATTCCGGACCTGTACCAGTAATAGTCACATCTAATGGATTGGTTATTTCTTTTTCCGGGACAAAAACCAGGCGTGGCTTATTTGCAGGCTTTAAATTTCCAAATTCTCTGTCTACCAACTGTATTGTTTTTTCAAAATCAAGATCACCAACCAGGATTACTGCCATATTATCGGCTACATAATATCGATCGAAATAAGCTCTGATTGCTTTTATGGAAGGATTTTTAAGATGATCTGAGCTCCCTATTAGTTTTTGCTGTCCGTAAGGGTGGGTTGGAAAAAGCTTATCTGCAATGGCATACTTTTTTTGCCAGCTTACATTATCCTGCTGGATATTGAACTCTTCATATACAATTTCCAATTCTGTATGAAAGTTCCTCAGAACAGGATACCTAAATCGTTCCCTTTCAAGTTTTAATAATTTCTCGAGAGAAGTAGCCGGGTAAAGACCCCAATATGCCGTTACATCATAATCAGTATAGGCATTTAACACTACTCCTCCGATGGAAGATGCCAGTTTTCTGAATTCCCCGGAAATTGAATATTTTGAAGCTTCAACTGATAAGCTATCAATTTTATGATAAATGAGCTTTTTAAAATCCGGCTTCTCCTCTGTTTTGTGTTTTTCAAATAGATTAGTTATTTCATTCAGATAAAACTGTTCTTTATTCCAATCACTAGAACCAATACTATCCGTACCATTAAAAAGTAAATGTTCCAGGTAATGGGCCAAACCAGTATTGTCTGCAGGATCAAAAGATGAACCTGCCCTAACAGCAATTATTGACCTAATGCGTGGTTCATCATAATTTTGCCCGAGGTAAACCTTTAAACCGTTTTTGAGTGTATAGACCCTTACTTCGCTGGGATCATTCTTACATATTTCATATTTATATCCCTTAGAATCAGTGATTATACTGGTTTGGGCAGCAAGCGAATTGTAAATTGCAATAATTAATATGAATACAAAAAACGCTTTTTTAATTGATTGATTTACGTTGTTGAATACCTTCACTTTTATATTATTTTAGTTATCTAAAATGATACAAAGTTATTTGCAGTGAATTAGTATAAATTGTATAAATCAGACATCAGCAACTAGTCACATTCACTAAAACATTATTATCAATATTCAGGAGAGATTTCGATAAACTACCAGGAGTAGATCCTGTAAAAAATTTAAACTCTCTGATAAAATGACTCTGGTCAAAATATTCGCTTTCATAAGCAATGGAAGTCAAGTTTATCTTATGTTGTAAGAGTTTTGAAATGGCATTTCTGAACCTTACAATTCTAAGATATTCTTTCGGAGAAGTATCAAAATAAGCAGTAAAATGTCTGTATAATTTTTTTTCTGTGCAATTCAGTTTTTTACATAAATCAAATATGCTAAGGTGATAGGATTTATGCATTAATTCAAAAGTCTGTTGAAGAAAGCTAAGTTCAGTTTGTTTCAATTTAGAAATCAGGTAGGTTTCGATCAATGCTCCTCTTAAATTAAGATCGGCTTCATTAAAGATCTTTTCAAAAAAACTGTTAGTTGATTTACCAAAATTTTCAATGATAAGGGCTTCATCAGAAATAAAGGTTTTTAAAGAAGAGGAAAAAAACTTATAATAACCTAAAGGTGTAAAATCAATACATATTTCATCCAGAAAGCCATTGGTATTTATTTCAAACGGTTTTAAATACAATCCCGATAAATAATAATGAATGGCTGAAGCATCATAGAGATCCTTATGTCCATATTTATTCTCCACTATTTTTTTCCCATACAGAATACCTAAACAAATATTAGCATTGGCAAAAGAGGTGATTTTATTCTTTTGATCAGTATTTGTCCTGTTTTGATTAAAAAGAATATATTGAATATAAGGTTTTAATAATTTTGACTGAATAGTATAGGTAGTAAATTCCATGGATGGGTCCAAATATTTATCTCAATGATATATTCACCGAATATAGCTTTAATTGAATGTTAGGAGTTATCATTTATACAACAATTAACTAAATCTTAGGAAGTGTTGGTGGGTGCTGAGTCGCAGAGTTGGAGTCACCGAGGTGGAGTCCCGGTGGTGGAGTTCGACAAACAGGAGTGTTTAATCAATAATTAATCCCTCGGATTTAGAATATAAAAACCCCCGGTCTTAAAATCAGAGTGGAGCTTCAGGTTTAGATATTCAAAATGAGATAATAAATACTTTAGGTTAAGAAATAATTTCACAAAGACCCTTTATAAAAAATGATGAGATAGATGTGATAGATTTAAACCCTGGCGGTTATTTTTTGATAATAAGAGATAAGGAGGGCTTTATAACCAGACAGTTTGTGAAGATGTAGATGATTGATACTGTAAATTAGTTAAAATAATTTTACCAAGTTAAAATATTTTAAGTTTTTGCGTTTGAAAACAGTTCCGTGAAAACTCGGGTGCTTGTTCATGAAATGAAGGATTCGGTTCATTTTGGACCAATTCAATATTATTCCGATTATCAGGCTTAGACCCTGACTTATTGATCGAGACATAGGTCAAGTTATGAGTTATTAAATGTAAAAGGTAAAAAGTAACAGGTGTTAGGAATGAGGTAAAAGATGATAGGCAAAAGTTAAAAGGTGGAATATGATAAATAATCCTCCGACAGCACGACTCCGTAAATCGATTCTCTCCATTAGTTCTTTAATTATATTTGTTAAAGCAGCTTTTTTCTATAACTTTGAGGTATTATATCCAAATAAGCTACTATAATATGAAAAAACTATACATTCTTATATTTCTCCTGTTTCTAATAAATTCAAGCTTTGGGCAAAATAACGATCTGTTTCTAAAGATAAGCCCTAAGGTAGATGCAAACCCATTAGTGCTTGAGGCGGGTAAATATACAGCATGGAATGGAGTACCTTACAATATTTGCAGATTACAATATTATATATCCAGAATCACCATAACACATGATGGCGGGCTACAAACTCCGCTTACAGGTTTAATCTTATTAACTGTCCCAAAAACCCTGGTCTATACTTTGGGCAATTATAACATTCAAAATGTGGAATCATTGGAGTTCTATATTGGAATTGATTCCAAGATTAACCATACTGATCCTACTGTTTATCCGGCAGGTAGTCCCTTGGCACCACAGAATCCTTCTATGAATTGGGGTTGGGCAGCAGGTTATCGCTTTTTAGCAATTGAAGGGTATGCTGATTCTGGCAATGGTCTGTTTGCAGATAAATATGAATTTCATGCTATAGGGGATGAATTGTTTACTAAATTGAATGTAACTGCAAGCAGTAAAAAAGATGTTGATGGTAATCTAATTATTGACCTGGATGCAGATTACAATAAATTGTTTTCTACTGTTGATCTAAAAGGTGGTATGATAGTACATGGAACAGATAGCCCTAACACAACCATTATGTCCAATTTTAAGGATGTATTTACTTCAGCCTCAGCTACAGCAACACATGAGAATAAGCCTGAAAACTTTATAGTAAACTATGCTAACCCTACTAAACAAGCATCAATTAAGTATATAACTCAAACGGATGATATTAGATTTGAATTAATAAATCTGTTTGGTCAGCAAGTTTATGGTCTTGAACATCTTGAAAAATCTGGAGAAGTGATTTTACCCAAATCAATTCAAGACGGTTTGTATATAATGTCATTTTCTCATGCGAATAAGATTAAATATACGAATAAGATAATTTTACAGAAATAATGAATCCTGGCATAGTTAAGACAATTAGCATATTGCTAATTCTTGCACTATTGGCTTCCTGTAAAAAAGAAGAAGTAACTAGTATTGGTGACTACACCCAACTACCTGCAGGCTTCCCATTAAGAAATATTCCACTGGATAATTTTTTAACCTTGGATCGCATTGCATTGGGAAAAATATTATTTTATGATCCAATCCTAAGCAGGGATTCAACCATATCCTGTGCCACATGTCATAATCCTATTTTAGCATTTACAGACGGCCTACCAAAAAGTAAAGGAATTGGTGGACAAGAACTGTTGAGAAATGCAAAATCATTGGCAAATGTAGCATATCATCCTTATTATTTAAGTGAGGGTGGGGTTCCCACTTTAGAACAACAGGTGCTGGTACCTATACAAGAGCATCCTGAATTCGATAATAATATACTGCTCATTGCTGATAAGCTTCAATTCAGAAAAGATATTGTTGATTTATCTCTAAAAGCTTATTTTAGATACCCTGATCCTTATGTAATTGTCAGAAGTATTTCCGCTTTTGAAAGAACATTTATTAGCGGCAACAGTGCCTATGATCAATACTATTATCAAAACAAAAAAGATGCTTTATCAGAGTCTCAAATCAGGGGGCTGGAATTATTTAAATCAGAAAGACTAAGTTGTAGCAAATGCCATGGAGGATTTAACTTTACCAGTTATGATTTTCAAAATAATGGATTAGCACTTGAATATGTAGACAATGGCAGAAAACGATTAACCGGAAAGGATGAAGACAATGCCCTCTTCAAAGTACCTTCTTTGAGGAATGTAGAAATTACTGGTCCCTATATGCATGATGGTTCTATCAAAACTTTAGAAGAAGTAATTGAACATTATAATTCGGGTGGGAAAAACCATCCAAACAAAAGCCAGATAATTAAAGCTTTGCATCTTACGCCACAGGATAAACAGGACCTTATCAACTTTTTAAGATCATTGACTGATTACTCATTTATTAAAGATAAAAAATACAGGAAATGAAAAGATTTCACTCAATAAATACGAGCAAAATAAAGGCTTTTAATTCTGCTTTTTGTACTTTGATATTGATAAGGCCTACAGAATTTTCCGTATAATTTAAAATATATGCAACCCTCATAAAATAAAGACTACCTTATAGAATATAATTGCTGGCAACTGACAACTATACTAACATGAAAAGAAAAGATTTTATAAAAGGATTAGGAATAGCAGGAGCTGCTACTTTTCTTCCATTAGGTAATTTATTTTCCAAATCTATCGATTCCATTACCACCGGAACGTGTAATCTGGTTCCAACAGAAACAGCAGGGCCATATCCTTTGGATTTGAGTAATAATCCATTAATGTTTCGCACAGATATAAGAGAAACACAAACTGGAGCTCAGCTTAATCTGAAACTTAAATTCGTAGGAATTGTCAATTGTGGATCTATGGCAAATATGCGGGTTGATGTTTGGCATTGCAGCAGAGACGGTTATTATTCAGGCTATACTACTAATGGACAGTCGGGTTCACAGAATCATGTGGGTGAAACTTTTTTAAGGGGTATCCAAATGACGGATGCAAGTGGTGAAGTCGAATTTATAACAATCTTTCCCGGTTGGTATAGCGGGAGAATCTGTCATATTCACTTCCAGGTTTTTATGGGATCCATGTTACAGGCCACTTCTCAATTAAGCTTCCCGATTGCTGAAAAGAATGAAATCTTTTCAAATAACCCACTATATTTTGGAGCTGATCCTACTAGTTTTAATCAGGATAATGTGTTTAGTGATGGATATGCTTATCAATTAGCAACGTTGACACCAAACAGCACAACAGCTGGCTATGATTCTTACTTGGAGATAGGTATCAACGGTACTGGAACAACCGGCTTACAAAACCTGGAACCTGAAACCGGTGGGCAGTTTAAACTTTTACAAAACTATCCGAACCCTTATATTCATGAAACCATAATTCCTTTTACCTTGATTAATTCTTCTGATGTTAAAATAGAATTATTTGATTTGATGGGCAAAAAAATAGCTATCATTAAAAGAGTAAGTCTTGCTGAAGGTGATCATGAAATTACAGTCAATATAAAGGATCTTGAAATTCCTAAAGGCAATTATGTATACCAGATTGAGGTTACAAACCGGAATGGGGTTTTCAGACAGTGTAAAATGATGACAGCTGAGAAAGAGTAAGATTATTCGATTTTGAATCTAAATATTTTTAGATTCAAAATATTCCTGAGCGGTGCCGGCATTTGAATGTTCCTGCAATTGTTTAACAATATTAGCAGCACGTTTACCATGTTGCTTGATTAGCTCCAGATCTTTCAACAAAGTCTTTGCTGCCTCATTTCTATCTTCCTCACTGTTAGAAGACACCATGTCTTGTATCAATTCTTGAGATAATTCAGAAAAATTATTGACAAAATTGAGAGGGTTCTGTATCTCATGCGCTACTCTGGTTGCCATAACACCAAAAGCTGCCATCTTTTCTGTTTTCACCAGTTGCTCCTGGGTATTTTTAAGTGTCGCAAGTGTTTTAGCTAGTTGTTCGTTGGCTTTTTGTTTTAAACGGTATCTGTTATAGGTTACTCCAACTAATAAGAGCACTAAAATGAATCCGATAATAAATGAATTTCTTACAGCTTTTTGTTTGTCTATTTCCTGGAATTGTAAAGCTTTGTCTTTATTGAGCAATACTATTTCTTGTTCTTTCTTATTAGTTTCGAATTGGATTTGAAGATTGGCTATACTATTTGAATTATCAGCATTCATTATGCTATCTTTTAATAAAGTATATTGTTTATAATATTCAAAAGCTTTAATGATATTACCTTCTTTTTGATATACTTCACTTAACTCAAATAATGCATCTCTCTGTCTATCAAGAAGCCCTAATTCATTAACCAAGTCAATACATTTTGTAAGATTATAAATCAAAATGGAATTACGATCTAAAGGATTTATTCTCTGTTTAATTAATACAGACGCGGGAGCATTTTTAATTGCCATAGCCATAGAAAGAAAATTATTTGCTTTAGCTGTAGGGTCATTAAAATTTTTATTTAATGTAATGGCTTTATTTAAAAAAAGAAAAGCATTGTCATAGTCTTTTATTTTTAAATACATGTCAGTGATGGTTCCATAACTATTTTCTATTCTATATTCATTTTTGCTTTTCTCGTTTAATGCTAATGACATTTTTTCTTGCTTCAATGCTTCGTTATACTTGCCTTGTTGTAGATAAATGGTTCCGATTAAGCTAATATCAAATGTCTGAAACTCTATCCTGCCAACTTCATTTGCGAGTAAAAGTGCTTTTTGAGTATATTTTAAAGCATCTTCATAATTTTTCATACTTAAACAAACATTTCCTATCTGAGAATAAGAATTTGCAAGCATTGGTTTATTTTTTATTGCTTCAGCTATTTTCATGGAGTTTAGAAAATAATCAAAAGCCTTTGGAAAATTTGAATTTGAATTATATATATTCCCTAATGTAGAATAAGCATTTGCAGTGTTAAATCTATTTCCGGTTTGCTTAGCTATAACTAATCCTTTTTCAACAAAATCTCTGGAAGATTTTAAATCAGAAAAGTAATAGTAAGTTTGACCAATACAAATCAGTGCATAAGAAATCCATATATTATTCCCTTCTATTTTAAATTCATTAAGTGCCTCGTTTAAATATTGAAGCGAGCGCTTCAAATCACTATCACGATAGAATGCTCCCAAACTTAAATTAGCTTTAGCAATTCCGTTTGCGTTTTTTGCTTGTTTGAATAATTCTATTGCTTTCTGATAAGTAGATATAGATTCTTCCCCAGATTTAAATCTCCCAAGAATTAAATAGTTTTCTGCCAGGCCATTTATATCATTAACAGCTGTATTTAAGGACAATGATTTTTTTAAAAATTCTTCAGCTTCAGCATTTTTTCCTTGAACAGATAGATTGGTAGATTTGATTTTAAAGGCAGTTGCAAGTTCCTTTTGGTTTCCTGATTTTTGAGCCAGGTCAATTGCCTGATTTACAAAAAATAATCCACTATCAAGTTGCATTGATAAGTACAATTCTGATAGGCTATTAAGAAGCTGAATTTTATGTAAATCAGGCTTTGTATTAGTTTTATTGACTTTTAGTAAACTATCAAGTTTAGATTGCTGAGCCAATGAACTCAAAGCAAATAGAAATTGGCTTAGAATTAAAATCTGAATAATTTTCGTTTTTATAGAATGCATCGTGACAGATTAAATCAAAATAAGTTTTTAATTTACAAAAGATTAAAGCCTTAATTATTAAGAATTTGTTCCAATTAATTATCCGGATTAAATACCAGATTAACACATGGAGCAAGCCTGTTAAGATTTACAGTTACTGGAAATTTGCCACATCCGCTTGTTCCACAAGTATTGTCTTCATTAAAAGAAAGAATATTAAGGCTGCCTTTTTTAATTGGAAAACTGAATGCAGTCAGGTTTGTGTTTGTGGTTCTAAAGAACACATCTGCTACAACACTTAGCCCATATTCCTTTCCTGCAGTTAAATTTGTATTGTTAATGGATAAAAAGGATTCCTCAGATTTTACTAATGATGATACAATTTGTTCAGCAAGAACAGTCTGTGTATCCAGATCATAAAGTTTAACCTTAAAGTCACCAACCCCCGGCAATTTTATACCAAGCTTTGTTACCTGTCCATTTTTTATCGGAGAGAACCTGAATCCATATTCCCAACTTACTGCAGCTTTCTCAATAGTATCTATCTTAATACCAGTAGAATTCAGAAAATCAAAAAAAGGACTTTCTTCCGGTATATCAATTTTATCTTTTTTACATGAATACAATAATGCCATTAAGCACAAAATCATTAATACAGGTCGTATAATTTTTAAGTTTTAAGTGTTTTTAATTATTTTAGTATTCATAAAATTCTTCACTATTGTTTTATAGCTCAAAGCCTCAAACATTGCATATGAATTGAACCAGTTGATAAACTGCTTAATAGTGTCGGGTTGATTTTCAAATAAGAGTGCTTTTTGAGTAGTGTTTGATAAAATGGTAGGGAAACTTACAATTAGGCTCTTATCATCTATTATGATACAATCCAAGCCTATGGTTCTTTCCATATTCTGAATATATCTGTGGAAATACATATCTGCACCTTTATCTTTGTATAGCTGAAATCTTCTTTCAGAACTTTCTATGAATTGTTCATTAATATCTTCAGGATTAATACAAATTACAATATCAAATTGAACTGGGGTACCGGCATCAGATTTTGCTTTCAGAATAGATGCCACCTTTTCATTCCAGCTATCTGGTGCTTTTGGTGAGTTAGCATACACTACAGACCTGATATTGGTAGTAGTGCTTTCTATTAACTGAAGACTGGAATTATAAATATCATTATAATTTTCGATAAACTTATATTGTCTGTACTGACTGATATGCGAATCAATAGATTGCAATATATCGGTTTGTTTATTGAGCGTCTGATCTATTCGAGTAATATCAAGTACTCTTTCTAATCCTATAATTATGCACAATAGCCCTATACATGAATAGAAAATTACAGAGATAAACTTGTGGACAATTTCTTCATATTCTTTAAAGATGGTAAAAGCACCCATATCTAAAATAGTGCCTATAACCAGAAAAGCTCCTAATAAGAGAATAGATAAAGTCAGAAACCTTCTGGTAGAAGAATGTGTCGATTTTTCAATTGACTTTTTAAAATCTTTACTGCTGTACTTATCCATCTAATTATTTAGTTAATTAAAAAGTGAGGCTGATAGATTTACATCTATCGCCTCTCCATATAAGGGGAATTTAAATATTAAATCATTGGTCATTAGTTTGTATTTTCAATATGGACAATATTGGAAATTTTGCTTTCATCACCATTTTTATAGATAACTATTACTGCATAATTAAGTACTTCAGTATTAGAATATTTCTCTACCCATTGATCAATATCTCCTTTTAATCTTTTATATAGCTCGGGCTGATTTGCTCCAACACCTTTCAGCAATAGATAATATTTCACTTCTTCAATAGGTTTGTTCCAATTTAAACCAACAGTCTTATTTTCCTTGGATTGACTTCCTTGCAATACTGGGATATAATTATTTATTTTAGAAAGCTTCCTGTTTGTCTGAATAATATCTGAAATGCCAGAGCTAAGACTATCATCATCAATTGCCTCAATTGATACTTCTACTTTGGATGCTGAATCAACCCAGGGAATGGCAAATATTAAAACATCACCTGTTGGTTTTTGACTTAATGACAATGTTTTCCACTCTTTGTGGTCAAATCGAAAATGGAGTAGATGGTGATCCATATCTTCACTGGTAGACGGCACCCAGGAAATATTTAATAAAGTTTGATCTTTAGAATTATTCAATTGAAATAAAATTGGTTTTACCGGAGGAACCTGGTCTGGCCTCTTAATAATAAGCACATCAGAATAATCACTATGATTGAAATGATAATCCAATGAAACTATTTTTACATATAAGTATTCAGTAATGCTTTTTGCAAGAACTGTGTCTTTGAAACTATTTGTAGTAATTGGGTATCCTGTAACCGGAACAAATTCATGACTAAGATCATTGGCATAAAATACTCGGTACCCCATTACATCTGGCTCAGGTGGGACATTCCAATTAATGTTTAATATCCCATTTTTATCCATTTTACCATTTAATCCTATTGGAATGGAAGGTGGAACATTATCATGTATTTCTGCTTTAATTGGAAAGGACTGTGATTCGTTACCTACTTTATCTATACTAACAATTCTATAATATACAGGTAATATATTTACTTGCTTTACAATATGTTCATATGTTCTTTGAGTTGATGATAATAAGTCAAGTTGTACTGGATAGTAAGGACCATCTATATCACTTGCAATTTCTACTCTTTGTCTATCAAAATCTTCAGATATTTCATCATACTTCCAGATCAACTTTACAGGTTCGTTGTTCCTTGATATTGCTTTTAAATCAATGGCATGAAATGGTCCTGTCAAATCAACTCCTTCACCCTTAGTTATTGGACCTGCTTCACTCAATTCCGCAAAAGGTGTAATTCCAATTAGCCTATAATATTTTGGAGAATAATTAATATAGGTACTATCGCGTATAAATAATTTACCATCAATAGGCTTACCAAATATTGGTAATTTGGAAAGTCTTCGCCATGGACCTTTCTCGTTGTCTGCTTTTTCAAGATAATAAGAACTATAAAAATATTGGAAATTGACAACTGGCCAGGAGAGTAAAATTGCTTTTTCTTCAGATTTAGATTCCAAAGCTGGAGGTAGTAGATTATTAAAAACTTTGTCGGTAGAAATAGAACAATAAACAGTATCCAAACCAGATCCGGGAATACAAATAGCATAAAAGTATCTTACATTCTTTTTGATGTTTTTATCTGTATATTTCAATGCCAAAGCTTCAGCTACCCCAGGATATACATCTGACATCATCATAGCAAATCCATATTGGGTCTCTTGAGCTTCTGAAATATCTTGTATATCAAATATTTCTCCTTTTCTTTCTAATGGTAAAGGTGTAATCAGAGAAGATAGAATCTGTACCATCGAATCTGCATTTGCCTCCAGTTCTGATTTAATTTTTGGTGTAAACAAACCTAATACTTCATACTCTGAAGGGAAATTATTATAATCTAAAGAAACTTCTTTCCTCATCAATTTAAAAGGTAGATTATAATACTTATACCAATCTGTCATTTGGGTAGGTGCCCATCTAAGTATAATATTTGTGCCATTGTATTTGCATAAAGCAACCAGCTTGTTACTTATACTATCATTTTGAGCCTTATTGTACCCTACGATAAATATTAACAGAGAAAAAGTAATTAGCATTTTACTCATAATTTCTTTGTTTTACTAATGAATTCTAAAGGAATTATTCCAGTTAGGAGTTGTACAATTACTTTCATAAGCCGGACAACAAGCTGGAGATTGATATTGAAAATTAACCCTATAATTATAACTTGTATTTGTTTTTGCAACAGGATGTTCTTGAATCCAAATTCCTTGATAAGTAGTACTTCCATTTTCGTTTAAATACTTTAGCTTTGTATAATTAGCAGGACTAATAATATTTCTGAATTTGGTTTTAGTTGTAGAATTGGAGCTATTATAATTTGAGATTAAAGTTGAAATAGTTCCCATATTATTAATAAAATCAAGATAAGCATACCAACCAGTCTCCAAAGTAATTACAATAGGATTAGGGGGACTAACAGGAATTGATGACTGAGTTTGGACCGAACCTGTTCCAAGATTAATCCCATTCCCCCCATTTAAGCTTGGAAAAGCTATTTCTGTTTCCATTGCTGTAAGACTTGATGAATATGATCTTAAGGTAAGGGCATGCATAGGTGCATCATCCAAGTCAAAACTTCTGTAAGTAAATTTAAAATCATTATACCCTTTGGCTTTTAAATCTTTTTGTAAATCGTAGATATAAAATTTCCCATAATTAACATCAAAATGACTTGTTAACATTGAAAATGCATATACCAGTTTTGGATAATGCAATCTACCAACAGGTTTTAAATCATAAGTTTCGAAAGGTTCCTTTGTTACATCCCGATTAAAATATATTATATCCTCAAATGAATTACTGGCACTATAAGTAGGAGTTAAGGGCATATTTTTTAATTTGTCTGACAACAAATTATATTCGCTGGTTGCAAAATACCATTTATACAAAACTGGAGTAGGATCACTCTTAAATAGATTATTTTTTATAATATATCTTGTTTGTTTAACACTTACATCATCATTATGAAATAACTCAACACTAATATTGCTTTCTTCAAGTTTTTTGGTGTCTGCAAAACCCGGACTATTGCTTGTAGGTTTTTTGACCCCAACTATTCTAAAACAATACATAGTCTTGTTTGCCATTTGGGGTAACTTAAATTTGAAACTAAGTCCACTATATTTTACATCTTTAACCTCAATTGTATCCTTAGTTTGGCTGTTTATCAATTGTCCACTTATAGAAGAATATAAATCAACTATATCCTTTACATCCTGAATAGTATATAAAACATTAGTCTTACATTCGTCCTGAAGATAATATCGTTGATTGAATAAAGGCCAGGCATAATCTGTTACAGCATAGGGAACACTATCTGGCATAATACCAGTTTTAAAATTACTCTCATAGGTTTTTGTAATATTCTGCCCGTTCTTTTCCTTGGAAATTGTCCAACTTCCACCACTTGAATTTTGTTCCTCAACCTGGCAAGTAATTGAAATTTTATAGCTTTTATCACCCGGCAAAAGAGCTATTGGCACAATTTGATATAGTTGATCTTTTAATTTACTGTAAGGATTACATTCGATAATTGCATTACCAAGTTTGATATTAAAATAATTGAAATTAACTCTAAAATTTTTATTCAGTACGCTACCATTTGGACTTTGCTCTATAACTTGAAAAACCTTCAAAGGTGGAATATTGAATGCGACAGTCGGTATAACATATACCGGAACATTAGTTGATCCATTTGCTGGAGTTATTGAAGATACCAGATCTATATCACCAAATGGATTGGTAGCAGGAGGAATACATTTAGTACCATATTCAAAATGAAAATTAGCACTGCCGCTATGCCATCCACCTAAAATAGAATAATTAAATTTTATTCTGCCATCTAGCCAGAATGGATTCAATCCACCTCCTTGAAATGCAGCAGCAGCAGTCAATTTTAAAACCTCATAAGAATGTCCATGCCATTGTAAACCACAAGCTGCATCAAAATATGAATAAATTTGTCCATTAGCATACCAACCATCAATTCCAATTTCACCAGAGGAAGCAGAGCCACATTTTAAATCCTTTGAATCCAATAATGCAATATCAGCACCAATCTGAAATCCAAGCCTGATATAAAAGCATTCCCAACTATATGTATCTGGTTTTACTATCAATTGTGCCCCTAAAGCAAAGCCTGAGCCGTTCGTAACTTTTGGATCCCTGGTTTTGTTTTGACTTCCACCGCCCTCATTTAAATATGTTTTTATAGGTTCAGGTAAATCAGGTACACCTGGTATCTGAGAACCTATCATAAAATATGAGTTAAATTCAAGGGTATTTAAAACTTTTAATCCACATCTGCTCGTGGGTTCTCCTACCTTAATAAACCATTTATTAGCATCAATATAAATCTGGATATTACCGGCACTGTTTTGTGCTCCAATACCTTTTACTGCCCCATTTGCTGCATTTACAAATACGTTTGCCTGGGCACTAAATATGTCATTTTGAAAATCATAACTGGCATCCATTTTCGCGTAAACTGGAGTTAATGCTTTATCCTCTGCTTTCTTCATTATTTTCAAATCTCCTCGCAGATACATTAAATCGATTCCTCCACTTGAAGTAAATTCTGCCCCAATTGCCAATTTTGAATAGTATATATTTTTCTTTTCTGCTGAAAGATCCATCCTGGCTTCAAAACCAAATAACTTACTTCCATCTGGCACAAATGATCCACCAGAATAAGAACTACCCACAGCTGAAACATTACTATTTGCACCATAAACTACATCTTCTGGACCAGGTAATCCAGCCAAATGCATATGATACCATGCGCCCCCTCCAAAGCCTGTAATTTGAGCCCCAGGTGCTAAAGGAATTCCAGGGCTAAACTTAGCAGAAGCGTCTACATACCAATATTGCAAACCTTCTTTATGTCCAAACTGTGCAACAGCATCAATGGCTATTTTAGGTTTAAATTCTACGTGAAGAGTTCCCCTCATACCATGACCATATGTCGGGTTTTCATCATAAAACTTAAGATTACCTTTTATACTGACAATTCCTACATTTCCTTCAATACCCACCGAATCGAATTCTATCCCTCCATATTCCCAGGCTTGGGCGGTAGTCAAAGATCCTGGATCACTTAATTGGGCATAAATGTTAAAAGCAGTACCTGCTTTAAAGTTATTGGTTTCCCCGCCTACTTTTAATGAGACTTTCATTCCTATACCTGCCTGTAAATGGCCATCATGCATTCTGTTGGCACCATAAATTGAATCAATTGTAACTGGAAAACCTCCAAGTGAATGAGCCGGTGAAGCTAATGACCAATGTCCCCAAACAATATGAGGTGAGCGAATACTTAATTTAAATCCTTCAAATTTTATAAGTTTAAGATCAACTTGATTTACTACTGGAAAGTCACTGTCAAAAGACATACTTCCATTAAAATTTGATTCAAAACTCAGGCTATCATTTTTACCAGTAAATCCAAGCTTTATCTGGCTTGTTTCCAACAGATCCATTTTGGATTTCCAAATTGGAATATTCATGTCTTTTGCTGGTTTAATCAGGAATAGATAATCCAGGTGATTTTCAGCATTATTATTTATTGTGGCTTTATAACTCAACGGTGTTGTTGAAATGGATAATTTTAATTGTCCAATTAAGGCTGATTCCTCAAATTTATTTCTATTCAATACTATTCTAAGGGTATCAAGAGAAAAAGCCATTTTAGATAATATTCCACTATTTATTGGTATCAAATTTTTTGCCTCTATGTTTCCTGAAACACCATTTTTATCTACTATAAAATTATTTACTGATAAAGTGAATCTCCCATCGTTTGAGACTTGTCCAAAAGACATTGACCTGGGAAATTTAATATCCAATGATTCAATATAAATACCTTTAAAATGTACTATATCATAACTCTCATATGATTTTGGAAAAACTATATTATCAGGATTCTTGACGAGTGAATAATCTAACCACGCTTTTTTAAGATGCATTCCCCATCCCTCACCTCCCGGAATTTGAAATGGGTCTATATCAAGGCTATAAATATGGTTCCATTTATCTCCATCTTTTTGTAACAATCCGCTAAATCTACCGGTAACGTTTTTTAAAGAATCAGGAGAGCCTGTTGGGCTATCATTAATTAATATCTTCTTGCTGAATTCCATTCTGCCTTTTACACTTAAAGCGGTTAGTCCTCCACAATCGAATTTAGCAAAAGTGCATTTTGAAGTATCTCCATTTGAGTCTCCTGATAACCAAATATCTGCATCATTTAAATCTAAATAATGCTTGTCAACCGGACTATACAAGTACATTCTTTTATTATCCACTCCGCTTGGAGAAAAACAAATGTTTGTGGCTCCCATAGATAAAGTACCTCCCAAATGAGGAAAATCCATTACCATTACTGCATTAAAAATTGCTTTTTCATAAGTAAATTCCATACCGACAATTCCTATGGCATACCTTCTTCCCATAATCATTTGATCCAAACCAATAGGTAATTCCATAGGTATATCCAAAATCATCCCTGTTAACAAGTTTGATCCTTGTTGAAAATAAGTATCCATAGTTTGGGTAAAAGTGGTATCCCAATCCATTTCACCAGAAACTTTTTTAGCATATTTTGAAGGCACCCAATCTGCAGTCACAGCATTTACTATTCCATCTTTAACTGCCAGGCTATCATTTAATAATAAGTTCTCAAATTTTACTTTTACATAAGAGTTTTTAAGGAAAGGGACCAAAATATGTCCAAATCCGCTTATTCTGTTGCTTGTCCATTTTAAACTGTCGACTTTCATCTCAAACTTACCAATTGTAAGTTTTTTAATTACAGAGTCTTTTTGTAGATCGGCTCCTAGAGGCTGAGGTAGTGACTGACAATTTGAGATGCAACCTCCACCTCCTTGTTCAACAGGTGGTTCGGGAACTTTAGTTTTTGTTTGAATTTTAAATTTTCTTGTAAGAGTACTGTTATAAATAAGATTATCGGTACTATAACTTTCAGAAGGCAGACTTAACCAGGCTACTCTGTAATAATATGTTCCTGTATCTTTAAAATTAAAATTGTACTCAACTACTTTAAAAAGACTATCTCTGACTTCCTGTTCAGAAGAAGTTTGCAGGTCCAAGCCTTGTCCAATTACCCATAGCTGTGAAGCATATATGGAATCAAAACTTTCAGACTTTGCAATTTGAAGTACACATTTTTCATATATTGTTCCATTGAAGTACCTTGGAGTTTCGCTGTTGTTACTTTGTCCTATTTTATATGACGGTAATATATTATAAGAAGGTGCATCAGCTGTCGAAAACTTGAATTTGATGATACCTGTGTCCCTTGTTATATTGTTATGAGGTAGGTTCAACTTTGGAACATTCATACCATAGTTAAAAGAAGCACTTACTGTTCCACTCTCATCATTGCTTTTCCCCCTGATTCTAAAGCCTAATTCAGTTGACCAGTTATATTTTACACCTCTGTGATATTCAGGTGCATTTTGATCCTGAGGTGTTCTATTTACTGAAATGTGCCTGCTTTCCCACTCTTGAATCGTTCTGCCCATTACATCACTTTGAGATTTGGCGGGTCCTTTTGACCAATGCAATACGGGCCGTGTAACATCATCCAGGTTTCCACCCGCGTCAGTCTCAATTGATAAATTTGCCTGACACTCGTAAATTGCATCATCATAAGGTGAGAATCTAACAGAAATAGGAAAATAATTAAAAGGCATCCAGGCATTATTAGGTGGATAAATACTATCCAGGCTCATGGCGCCTGAGCCATTGGACTCATTACCATAATTAAATGAACAGGCGGTTCCTATTCCAATATTGATAAAAAAATGGGTTCCTTTTTTATCCTTTACATTTACTCTTATAGCATACTTACTACCATCCAACAAAAGTTTTTTATTTTCTGTAATGATTGTTTGTGTTTGAGGGCTTATTTCTTCTTCATATAAATCAGATGATCCCGGATTATTTAAGACTTCTTCCGGAGTCTGGTTTGGAGAAATCATTTCAACCAGTTGTAAAGTATAAATTAAATCAACTGTTGGAGCTCCTGATGGGATTGTCCAATGAACACTTAAATTTTGAGGAGTGTGAGGATTAATAATATCATCACAGTTTTTATTCGAAATGCTAATAATTTCAGGTGTTTCCAGGTAGCTGATTCCAAAATAATTACTACATCCTAATGGTACATCTTCTGAAAGGGGTACTTCTGAATTATAATCATATGCCTGTCCACAAATCTGATAAGTTCCCTCGGGGATAATATGGTTTAGCAAGACATCCTGTAAATTGACACCACTATAATCCAGATCATCAAGCGAAACAAGGCTATATATTTGTTTAACTTCCTGGGAACTTAAAGGTCTTGTTTCAAAAGCCTGGATGGTAATTGCCTGGTTTGGTTTGACTCCATTTTTTGCTTTAATACTAACACCATTATCTCCGACAACTATCGCATGTAAATAAATATTTTGTGCATTGGCCGAACTATTACTTAAAGTAATTAATAATCTATTGTTATTTGCCAGGTCAAGTAAATTTTCCCAAAAAGGACTATAAGGAGGAAGTATCTGCACATTAATTGTGATGGGTAACTGCGCATTTAAGGATTGAATACCTAAAAAACAAAAGAATAGAACAATACTAAAACGAAAAGACATATCTCAAAGCTATTTTTTGTTGGTTATTCAATAAATTATTGATTGCAGCAGTATTATGATTAATGTATAATGATAAATTATGCTTTTTTGCTACTTTATAATTGATACCCGCATTTAGGTTGATGTAATAGGATTTATCACTAAATGAATCTTTATTATATTGATAACTTGTAGAGACATTAAGAGAGGCCTTGCCCGATAAGAAATTTATGTTACCACCCAGGGTAGGCCCAAAACGGATAAGTGTTCCACTGTAACTTTTGCTCTGTACAAACTGAATAGAAAAATTATAAGCAAATTTTCTTTTAGTAAAAGATTTTTGCATTCCTGAATTAATAATGTATGTCTGTGATTCTGTAAAACTCTTCGTAAATTCATTTCTATCCAATAAACTTTCATTTGACAGGTTTACATAGTATTGAATATTTGTTTCAATGTTATTGATATTCTTTGTGACCTGTAAATCATAAGATTGATTTACCAGACTAACTAAAACTGAATCGTTAATTGGTATGTTACTGGTTTGTTGTTGAGTTCCATAATTGCTATATCCAAGATTAATATTCCAACTTTCATTTGGTATGATGGAAAGATTTAAAGCAGCAATGGTCCTGATATTTGTTGTCTGTTTTGTATTAAATAAGTTATTCCTTCTACCCCCTAATGAAAAGTGTACAAACACTTTATTCTTTGCAAGCCTGATTGATGGGTTTAATGTAAGATCTTCAAGATCGTTCTGTGTATAAAATGCACCATGTGATGCGTATCCCGGATCAACTCTTTTGTACTTGATATTTACATTTCCTATATTAAAATTATAATTTAAGGAGGCAGTTCCTGCTTTTCTGATTAAAGTACTGGCGTTAAAATGGATAAGCTTTTCAATATCAGCCAGGTGTTTATTGAATGTCTCGTCATTGCTATAAATAGTTTCTTCATATAGATTCCTTGTAAGAACACTTCCGGCTGCATCTAATTTTAGTGTTATTTTTTTACCTAATCTGAATTCTGTTTGAAGGCCGATTACTACATTTTCTTCAGGTAAAAGATTAGCCTGGTAATTTATTGAACTAAGATCGTCAGCAGAATGTAAATAAACAAAATCAATATGATTAGCATTTGTGCCAATTCCGATTTTATAGGCCTGGGCAGTTCTCTTAAAGGATACAATGCTGCTGACTCCAGGATTAGTAGTATCAAGCTCAATTGCATTTCTAAACCTACCGTTCATATAGGCAATTCGTATAATTCCCGGATTCATTTCAACCCCAAATCCATAAAAGGTGATGCCATTTAAAGAATATTCAGAAAACTGGAGATTGCGGTATCCAAGGTGTACTTTAATCCATTTATAATATGGACTCACCCCATATTGATTGAAGGGGGTATAATAATTAACTTTTCTGTCAGCAACTGTAAATGAAAATGGTAAAGTAACACCCAATATTTCAAGTGTAGGATTCCCAGTAAGATATGCACTAAAGGGATTGGTATTAAACAGACTTTTATTTTGATAATTATTAAACTGTGCACCTAAACCAATAGAACCATAAAATCTAACTGTAGGCTTTAATTTAATTTGCGCGAGATCTTGGGCAAAACTAATTTGAATAGTTAAACACAAAGCTGAAATAAGGACAGTAAATTTTAATAGTAAGTTCATAGGTTTGAAAAATGACTTAGCCTTAAGAACAAATAAATAAAAATTATGGATTTTTAAGATCTAGGTATTACATTCTAATAATCTTTCCTGATTTAATAAGTGCCCCATTATTTTTTATACTCCAGACATATGCCCCAACCGGAAATATTGTAATGTCGATGTCTGTTACATTTCCTAAAGCATATTGTTTAAGTTCTTTTCCATCAATAGTCTGTATCAGGAATTGAGAATGATCCTGTAGTTTTTCTGGCAATTCAACGTGAATATTTCTGGTAGTTGAATTTAGTTTTATATTTGAATACTCTGGAAATTGATTTTCTATGGCTGTAACGACTTTAGCAAGATCTATTTCCCAAAAATCTTTATACCAAATATCGAACTCATAATCATATCCAATACCATTATATCCCTTATTACCTATAGTACCACCATAGCCGAATAATCTCCAGGAAATTGGATTGGCTTTATTGTAAATTGTCCATATATCCGTATCAATATCATAAACATAAATATTATGATAATCATCAGGTTCATCAGCATTCCAGTCTGTATTTAGTAAAACAATTTTGTTGTTAAAAATACCAGAATAACAAGTACTACCCGCAGCTTCACAAGGAGTAAAGGGCACAGACGCTAATTTTGTCCAGATATGGTTTACAAGATCATAAGTATATGTATCTGAATACCAAGTTTCGATTGCATCGTTTTGTCCAAATCCATAATATAGTTTATCCCCGACTACAAATTCAAACCCACCATATCTGGGAATATCAGGAAAAGTGTCAGTCCAAACCCACGTATCTGTGGATGGTGTATACTTCCAAATATCATTAAAAGGGTAAACTGTGGCAGTTCCTGTATCATAATCTGAACCCATCAATATATAAATATCATTTTTCCAGGTAATAGCTGCTGCATCATATCTTGGAGTACCTGGAAAATCAGCTTTTTGAACCCAGCTGTCGTTATTGTTATCATATTGCCACCAATCATTCAATGATTTTGTTCCATCCCAACCCAGGCCAAGAAAAGCAACTCCCCCAAATTCAGTAGCTGTGCCCAGAACTTTTTTGGTAGGCAAATCACTTTTTTTTGTCCAACTATCAGTTAATGTATTGTATTCCCACATATCACTTAAGAAATCTGTAGTGTCTACTCCCCCACAGATGTATATTTTATCACCAAGTGTAAATTGTTGTCCCTGCCATCTTATGCCACCAGGAAAATCAGCCTTTTGAATAAAAGTCTGAGCTGATAAGTAAAAAGAATTAAAAAAACAGACTATGAATAATGTGTAAATTGTTTTCATGACAATTGATTTTCTTGGTAATGAAAAAATTTTAAAGTAACTCGCCATACTTAGTTATTACATCCTGATAACTCTTCCTGATTTTATAAGTACTTCCTCTTTTTTTATACTCCAGATATATGGCCCAACTGGAAATATTGACAGATCGATGTCTGTTACATTTCCTAAAGCATAGTGTTTAAGTATTTTTCCATCTATTGTCTGAATAAGGAGTTGGGAATGTTCCCAAAGTTTTTCCGGTAACTCAATATGAATATTTCTGGTAGTAGAATTCAATTTTATATCAGCATATTCTGGAAATTGGTTTTCAACAGCAGTTGCTACCTTAGCCAAATCTATTTCCCATGTATCATTATACCAAACATCAAATTCGTAATCATATCCAGAACCTAAATACCCTTTATTCCCAACTACTTCACCAAAACCTAAAACTCTCCAAGGACTTGGATTAGCCATTTTGTATATTGTCCATTCGTCCTGATTTATATCATATACATAAATATTATTGTAATCATTTGGAGCTGAAACAGCCCAATCTATATCAATTAAAATAATGTTATTATTATAAATTCCGGCAAAATTTACAAGACCTGAAGGCTCAGACGGCAAGGAAGGAAATGATGCTAATGATTTCCAGGTTTTATTTTCAAGATCATAACTAAACATATCAGAATAAATACTTCCAAGATCAGCAGTTCCTCCAAAACCTATATATAATTTTTTATTTGATATTAAAGAATAGGCACTTTGGCGGGAGGCTCCTGGAAATGTATCCAATTTTATCCAATTGTCATTTCCAGGATTATATTTCCAAATGTCGTTAAAAGTATTACCGGTATTACTAGCAGTATCATAATCAGCCCCACCAATAATATATATTTCATTATTCCAAGCATAACTTGAAGCTGAATACCTAGGCTTTCCGGGGAAATCTGCTTTTTTTGTCCAGATATCAGTACCAGCATTATATTGCCACCAATCCTTTAATGCCTTAGTTCCATCCCAGGCTAAACCTACATATGCATTACCATTTAATTCACAACTCGTTTCAAGACTTAATTTACTGGGTAAATCTGCTTTTTGTGTCCAGACATTTGAACTTGTATTATATTCCCATAGATCTAATTTAAAGGTACTGGTATCTAAACCACCACCAGTATATATATTATCTCCGATTGTAAATGAAATATTATTCCATTTAATACCCCCAGGAAAATCAGCTTTTTGAATAAAAGTCTGGGATTCTAAATTAAAAGAATTTAAAAAACAGACTATGAATAATGTGTAAATTGTTTTCATGATTTCTATTTATAATTGATTAGTTAAAATATTTAAAAGCGTAATTTTCTTATTTTTGGTCAATACATTTTCCTTTAAAATCTATTGATTTTATCCTTGCAATTTGGAAATCTATCCTTTTTTAAATCAATTTATTGTTTTGTTTTTCAGTAAAATTCTTTCTAATTTTTTTCTTTATCTTCTACTTATTCTTGTTGTTTTTACAATGATTTGCATTTTATAATTTTAGTCTGAATTGGTTTTATCCTTTCATTAATAAGTTGAATTATATAAGGTCCATCAGGTAGTTTTACTAAATCCAGATTTATTTCTTGTTTATTTTCTGAAGATTCTAATTCCTTTTCATAAACTAATTCACCCTGAAAATTTAATATCTGAACTTTTGCTTCCGATGATTCCAGTTTATTAAATAATTCTAATGTAAGATTATTGTTGAATGGATTGGGCCAAAGCTTTTCTATATAAGAATCAAATTCATTATTTCTTTTAATTTGAATGATTTTTGAATAGCTGTACTTTCCACCAAAATCCAGGATTTTAAGTCGGTAATAAGATTCATTAAATGGATTTTCATCAAATACTGAGTATAGCTTTTCAGTATTACTGTTCCCAAAAGCTTTGATATGTGCTACTTCACTCCAATTGGAATAACCATCTTCTGATCTTTCCACAATAAATAAAGAGGTATTTTTTTCTGATGCAGTTTTCCAATTCAGAATATTTTTGCTGTCATCAGTTCTTCCGGTAAAAGACACAAGTTCAACTGGTAAAAATCCTGGTGATCCAATACTCCAATAGGAAAATTGGGTTAACTCAGCTGCAGTCCTGGTATATACACCGGGGCTTACTGTACTTGCAGGCCCATTTGTTTGCATAGTTTCCCAAAAATCTTCTCGTCGAATTATAAAACAATTGCTTCTATCAAAAGCTGGGTCCTCATCAGCAGCATTCCATTGAAGAGTCAGGGTTGCTGTAATTGTTCCAAAACTTAAATTGTCTATATACCATTGTCTATTTACATGTTCATCACCAAAATCACTTCCACCCAATTCATTACTAATTCCTACCCCAAAGAGTTGATTAGCAGACCCGGAAGTTAGTTTTATGATTACAGGATTATAAGAATTACCATAACCCATTGGAAATTGTGTGTTTGTTCCGCTGATTGGGACTATACGTCTTAAACTTCCCGCCCCTAATGTTTTTATATAATTAGAGGGTCCCATTCCAGTCAACGGAAGTGAGCCAATATCTAAAACTCCTTCTGAAATAGTACAGCCACTATTGATTGTTATTGCATTGGTAATTGTCTGCCGACCATTGATACTCAATAAACTGTTATTAACTATCAATTGTGCCATGGTACCATTATTTTCAAGTTCTTGTAAAGTACTGGCACCAAATTTTAGAGCATTGCTTGTAATCGTTCCACTATTATTAAAACCTGGACCTAAAAAATTTAACCCACCAGTAATCTGAATGTTTAAAGTTGCTGAATTTGAAATAGCCCCATAAATTCCACCGTCTTTGTTTAGTGTTAAAATTCCCTGATAAATATCTGTTTCCCCCGTTGTCTCCTGGTTTAAAGGTGCACTTAGGGTAAATGTCCCTGACCCGCTTTTAGTTATTACTCCTTTGTTTATTATTAAGCTGGTTATGCTATTATCTCGAATCTCTTCACTAGTACTTGTGGAATTATTACTTGTGTAGCTTGCCCCTTGCTCAATTACAAAATTAGCTGAGCTTAAAAATAAAATAAAACTGTTGTTATTAAGATTTACACCTACTCCTGTTAATTTAAATGTTTTAGTGGTTAAAAAAAGAGTATTGGAGAAATTAGCTGTAATTACAGTCAACGTTCCACTTCCCGAAATAGTGCCCGCACTCCAGTTTAAAATTCCATTTATTACAGGACTTCCTGGTCCGCTTAATACCCCTCCTTTTACTGTAACATTATTTAAGTTTAGTCCAATATTATCATTAAAGGTTCCATTTTCAATTATGATTTCATTTGTAGTGGAACTACCATTATTAAAATTAACAATACCACCTGATACCTTAAAAATCCCTGCGCCGCTTAAAGTATTAACAAAATTATAAGGCCCACCTGATGCAATATTTAAGGTTCCATTGTTAAATACGTTTCCATTAAATGTTTGCGTTCCGGAAGAAAAGAAATTTATAGTGCCACTATTAATTGTGAGAATTCCATTAAAAATAAATAAACTGGTAATATTAAAATGGTTAGCACCATTTTTTATTAAATTAGCCCCACTTTGAATATCAATTTTGGAATTTACATCACTACCAATTTCTAAATTTGAGGAGTTCGCATTTACAATCATGTTTGCACCACTATTGATTTGTAATATTGAAGTTCCCAATAAGGTTAAACCAGTATTTGTAAAAACAGCATTCTGAACAATTATCAATTTTTTTGAATTTGTTAGTTG
>Ga0193744_1000031_pt1 | contig 64265 bp, 63 predicted proteins | sample L1a1metaG_FD_143056 | JGI IMG/M metagenome (GOLD analysis project Ga0193744, IMG submission 143056) | Soil microbial communities from a riparian zone of the East river system, Colorado, United States - L1a1 | ecosystem: Environmental > Terrestrial > Soil > Riparian zone | place: USA: East River...
TCTTCCGTGCGACCGGACCCTCGATCCAAAACCAGGTTCCGGGCGCGCTGTTGGATCCGATCCTGGAGTTGCATGACGCGAACGGCGCGCAACTGGCGAGCAATGACAATTGGGGAGAGGCGTCCAACGCAGCGGAAATAAGTGGGACAGGTCTGGCTCCGGCTAACGATAAGGAATCCGCCATTTTGATGACGCTGCCAGCCGCGAGCTACACCTCCATCGTTCGCGGCACGAATGGCACTACCGGGATTGCCCTCTCAGAAGCCTTCAAGCTAAACGACTAGAGCTTTACCAACCGACGAATCTGCCTGGCGTGCGTAACTCCTTTCGGAGGGATTCGACGTCCTACGAGCCAGTCATTTCGTAAACCGACACAGAGCTAGCCCGTCCCGCCTTCCATCTTTTTCCTCAGGCTAAGCGGACGCATATCCGTCCACACTTCCTTGATGTATTCCAAGCATTCCGCCTTCAGCCCTTCTTTCCCAACCGCGCTCCAGCCCAAAGGCACCTCCCTGTCCTTCGGCCAAATCGAATACTGCTCTTCGTGGTTCATTACCACTTGATAGATCTTGTTGTCCTCATTCGCGCTGTCACTCATGTGGCTCTGTTTCCTTCGGGTATGTGGGGGATGTAACTGCCTAGATCACGTTCCACTTCGGCCGCTTTGTTCCGGGTTCGGTCTCCCACATTCGGCAGCCGCCGAGATAGGCGTTGCGATTGTGTCCCAGCTGCACGCCTTCGGGCACTTCCTCCAAAATCTTGGAGTTGCCGCCGCCGAGCATGACGTAGTCGGCGATGAAGGAAAGCTTGAGTTGCTCAAGACAGAAGAGGACTTCGCGCTCCCACTCCTTCTTGCCGAGGCGTTCGAGACCCGGCTTGCCCAAAACTTCTTCGATGATGCCGCCTTCGTAGGGCAAATCTCCCAGCTCGAGCGGAAGCACGTTTCTTTGCCAGACCAGGGTCGAGCCAAGTCCCGTTCCAAGACCAAGGAAAAGCATTCGTCCGCCGCGATAGCTGCCGAGCGCTTGCATGGCAGCGTCGTTCATGACCCGCGTGGGTTTACCTAACGACTTGCTGAAATTGTAACCAATCCATCCTTTCGCGAGATGTTTGGGATCCTTCGTGATGCGACCCTTCTGCACCGGCGCGGGGAAACCGATCGAAACGGCGTCGTAGCTCCAGCCTTCCGCGGTCTTCTTTACCTCCGCAATCAATTGGCGCGGCGAAAGCTTCGGTCCGGAATCGAATTTTCGTTTCTCGCTGCGCGAAATCATCAGCTTCACGTGCGTGCCGCCCACATCGATGACGAGGATCTTTTTCATGACATTTCTTTCCGGACTACGGTGATGGGAGTCAGCTTGATCCTCGGCGCCGTTTGCGCCTCGGCAAGCTTGCGCGCCTGGCCGCGCGACCTTTCCCGGAAATGCAGTTGCGCTTGCGAACGAGGCTCACCTTCTTCCGGCTTCAACCGGACATAAGTCCCGTCCGCCTGTAGTTCGCGGGCCTTGATCCGGTCGTTCAGGAAACGCGGCAGCACTTCGTTCACGATTTCATCGCGGAGAACAGGATCTTCGATCGGAAAGGCGATCTCGACCCGCCGAATAAAATTCCTCGGCATCCAATCAGCGCTCGCGAGAAAGAGTTCCGGCTTCCCGGCGTTCTCGAAATAGTAAATCCGGCTGTGCTCCAGGAATCTCCCCACGACGCTGATGACGCGAATATTTTCACTCAGGTTCGGGATGCGCGGACGCAGGCAACAGATGCCGCGCACGATCAGATCGATTTTCACTCCGGCGCAGGAAGCTTCGTAAAGTTTCTCGATGATCCCCTGGTCGACGAGCGAGTTGAGCTTCACGATCAGGCGCCCGCCTTTTCCGGCCAGGGCGTGATCGCGCTCACGTTCGATCATTCCGATAATGCGGTTTTGCAGATCGAAAGGCGCAACCATCAGTTTCTCCAAACCCGGGTAACTGACGAGGCCGGTGAGCGTGTTGAAAACGATCGCCACTTCATCGGTGATCTTCGGATTGGTCGTGAACAAGCTGAAGTCTGTGTAAGTGCGCGCGGTGCGGGGGTGATAGTTACCCGTGCCCAAGTGGACGTATTGCCGGAGTCGATCGGCATCGCGGCGGACGATGAGGAGCGCCTTACAATGGGTTTTCAAACCGACGACGCCGTAAACGACGTGCGCACCTGCCTCCTCCAGCCGGCGGGCCCAGGCAATGTTCGCGGCTTCATCGAAACGCGCGCGCAGCTCGACCAGGGCGGTGACCTGCTTGCCGGCGCTGGCCGCGTGCATGAGCGCTTCCACGATCGCGGAATCACCGCTGGTCCGATAAAGAGTGATCTTGATCGCGAGGACTTGCGGATCCTGCGCGGCATTCTCGATGAACTCAACGATCGGATCGAAGCTTTCGTAAGGATGATGCAAGAGAACATCCTGTTTTCGCATGACTTCGAAGATGTTGGCGTGCGGCGGAAAGGCAGGATCGCGGGCCGGTTGAAAGACGCGGTCCTTCAGTTTCGCAAAGGCGTCATTCGCGACCAGGGGCGAGAGGTGAGTCATCGAGAGCGGACCATCGAGCCGGTACAAATCCATTTCGCCGAGATCGAAAAACTCGAGGAGCAGCTCGCGGAAATCCTTCGGACAATCCGCCGCCACTTCCAGGCGCACGGCGTCGCCGCGGCTCGAACGCCGCAACTCCTGCTCGATGCTGCGCAGGAGATTATCGGCTTCCTCGTCGTCGATATAGAGATCGCTATTCCGGGTGACTCGAAAAGCGTGCGCGCCGTCCAAGAGCAGGCCGGGGAAAAGGTCCGCAATGTGGTGCTTGATGAGCGATGAGAGGTAGATGTAATCCCACGGTTCATCTTCGCCTTTTCCGCGAGGCAGGAGGATCAGGCGCGGCAAGACCCGCGGGACCTGCACGATGGCATGGAGCGGTTCGCCGCCACGCTTGTTCCGTGCCCGGACGAGGAGGTTATGGCTCTTGTTCAAAAGCTGGGGAAAAGGGTGGCTCGCATCTACTGCCAGCGGCGTGAGCATCGGAAAAACTTCTTCCCGGAAATAGCGCTGTGCCCACACCGTTCGCTTTGCATTTAGGTCCGCGAGGGCATGGACCCGGATGCCGTTTTTGGCCAGGGCCGGAGCGAGATCCTCTTCCCAAAGCGCGTATTGGGTCGCGACCAGCTCATGCGCGGTGCGCTGGATGGCGTTGAAAGTTTCGGAGGGACTCAACCCGTCCGCGCCCACGTCGCTCGTCTCGCTTTCGATTTGCTGCTTGATGCCGGCCACCCGGATTTCGAAAAACTCATCGAGGTTCGAGCTGAAAATCGTCAGGAATTTAACCCGCTCGATCAGCGGTTGCGTCGGATCCTGCGCTTCCTCCAGGACTCGCCGATTAAATTCGAGCCAGCTCAGCTCGCGATTGATAAAATTTTCCGGCGCGGAAAAAAGGGGCGTTTGCGTCCCCTCAGACGCGCTCGGGAGTGCGACAATATTCGACGGTTCTTCCGGCGTCGAAGATTCCGTTTTCGGAGGCATCGCTCACAATCGGGTGAGGAGCGCTAATCGCCAAATCCAATTCGTTGGAAGAAGCCACGTTTTTCCGACTTCCCTACCGCCATCGGCGGCCAGCATTCAACGATCTCGAGCGCGAGGAAACGAAAGAGGGTGAGCCGCGCGAACTTGAAATCCAATCGAAGATTTTTCGCGATCTGCGCGATCGAGCGGACGCCGTTGAATTGCGAGGCGAACTGGGCTTCGGCGACCGTGAGCCGGAGCTTCTGCACCCGCTCGAAACCGTCGCGGGTGTAGGCGGGAATGCAGCCGCCATCCACTTCCGCTTTGTCCCCCAATTCCTGGAACTGGATGCAGCGGAGCGTGCTCAAGATCCAGTGATCGATATCCCCTTCGCCTGGGAAATCCTGGGAATATTCCGGCAGCGTATCGCTTTGTTCGAAAACGAAACGCACCTTCTTTGCAGTCCAGAGCTGCGCGAAAAGTTTTTGACCGTAATGCTGCACCAGTTGCACCGCCGGTTCGTGCAGAATTAATCCTTCGCCGGCCAGGGTCAAAAACATGGGGCAGCCTGTCTCGCTTTGCCGGGCCCGCGCCTGCTCGGTTTGCTCCGCGTCCACGTTGACGAGAGTGATTGGCGCCTCGGGACAATAAAGCTCCGGATCGCGGGTCGTGACGAGAATGACTTCTCCATTTTTCGCGAGAAGATCGACCGTCTCCTTGTTCCAGAAGGAACGAAGCGTGCCGGTCAGCTTCTCTTTGCCGATCGTGTGCAGGGCGCCGTTGAGAGAGAAGAAGCTGGTATCGCCGGAGAAGAAAGCGCCGTGGACGGGGAGCGATTCTTCCGCGCGGGCTTCAGCGGGTTGAGCGGCGGAGGGCGATTCGATAGCCGCGGTTGAAGAAACATCTTTTGCGTCGGGCCAGGCCGGAACGGCGGCAGAGACCGGCGCGCTCCACCACGCGTCACTGGTCGCGCCCGAGCTGGCGGCGATGCCCGCAGTTTCCGCGGCATCAGACCCTGCGGCGTCGCTCGCCGCCTGCGGCGCGGAATCCGGTTTCGACCAAGCCGGCTCTGGCTCTGCCGGGGCCATTTCCGCAGGCTCGGGTTGACTCCCGGTAGACGGGGCGTCCTGAGATTCAATCGCGTGAGATTCAGCTTCGGGCCAGGCCATCCCGGCGGAGTCGGCCTTTGGCCAGTCCGGGGCGGTGTCCTGAGATTCCGGCTCGGGCAAGCGAGATTCCGCCGGGGAAGTCTCAGGCCATTTAGAGTCCGCGGCGGAAGGCTCCGGCCAGGCGACTTCAGGTGCGAGCGAAATTGGCTCATCGTTCGCTGGCTTCGATTCTGGCTCGCTTGGGTCCTTGGGCATGTAATTCTCCACAGTTTTCAGAAGCAGATCAGAAGTGAACGGTTTGTTCAACGATCCGATTACATTGCCGCTCGCAATTTCAGCCGCTTGCAAGTCCGTGCCGAAACCCGACATGTAAACGATCCGGACTTTTGCCGTCTCCGGTTTTTTCGACAAGTGCTGGCAGACTTCATCCCCTTTCATGTCCGGCAAGACATAATCGAGCAGGATCAGGTCCGGCACCCGGGTCGAAGCGGAAACAAGTCCTTCCTCCGCTGTGGCGGCGGTGACGACGTCATAATTCGCTTCCACCAGGATCTCCTTCACAAAACTGAGCAGCATCAAACTGTCGTCGATCACCAGAATTTTTCGGCCGCCGGATGCCGGGCCGGCTTGAGCGCTGGCGGCCGACTCCGCGTCGCGCGTTTCATCGATCTTGCGCACGGCTTCCATGAGCAGGATCTGCCAATCGAGATCGATCGTGCGCGGGCTTTCGGCGGCGCCGGTCACTTCAGAAATTTGGCCGCCTTTCCAGTTCACGATTTCGTTAAAAGCGGCGACGCCTTCCTTGCCTGGCGCGGTGGCGTGCCGCACCTGGCCGCTGTCGAAATAAACGCGGGCTTTTTCCCCTTGCGGGCCGGTGAATTGGAGCGCGGCGGATGAGCCGCTCATGCATTTCAGTTGGATGATATCTGCAAGGTGAAGATCGCTCAGGGTTCCCTGAAATTTTTCGCTGTCAGGTTCGCCCGAAGGCGAAAGCAAGGCCTGGACGAGATCGACGAAATCCCCATGCGGGAATGGCTTCTCCAGAAAATGAATCGCGCCAAGGCCAGCTGCTTGTTCGCGATGACCGGGAAGGTGGACTCCCGTCAAGACGATGGCGCGCGCGTTGGGGTGGCTGGTGCGCAAATCATAAAGAAATTCCTGGCCCAGATCGGGCACCGCATCCACGTCCAGGACGAAAAGGTCCGGCCGATCGTTCATGACGAGGTGTTGGGCCTCCTCCAGACTCTGAGCCAGATCGACCTGGGCGGTAGGCGCCGCGTCATGGAGAGCGGCGCGGATTTTTCCCGCGAGCTCCCCCTCTGGCTCAAGGACAAGAATACGCCCGCCAAGCTGGACGGAATTTCCGGCGTTCGTTGGAGTTGTTTCGTTCACAATTTAGGAAGGGCGGGACGCCGGCACGAACGATCGATTCGCGCGTTCGCCCTCTTTAGAGATGCCTGCTTCCCGGCAAATGAAAAGCATTTTTCTCTCCCTCGTGCCGGAGACATCCTGCCTGACGCCATTTCACAAACCGCCAATAAGAAACGGCGCGAGGGCGCGCCCGTGCCAATAGTTTGCGCTCCGATTAGTGGGTGTGGACACCGGCCGTGACCCCGTGGTCGGTATCGTGCACGCCCGCGGTCACGCCATGTCCGCTGTCCGTTTTCACGGAAGTGCTGCAACTGGAGAGAGCCACGAGGAAAATGAAACTGCCGAGGATGGAGAAGAGAATATTTCGCATTTTGAAGTTCCTTTTTCACTATGATTCGCAGCCGAAGGCAAAATCGCGCGCAACCGGAACCAAGGAGGGCGCTTTCCAAACCGCCCGCCTTTGCTGCGGTTTCCAAAATCGCACAGCTTCCTCAGACGGCGGTTTGTAAACCGCCGCTCCTTGAAACGCGAGATAATCGCTGCGAGAAGTGAATCAAATCACGAGCGAAATTTGGCGGCCAGCTCGCGGCGATTGATTTTTCCGCGCTCGTTTACCGGGATTTCTTCGACGACAAAAATCCGCTTCGGGACCTGCCAGCCGCTTAGGCGACCACGGCAGAATTCCAGCAGATCGGACTCGCTGATCCCCTCTCCGGCGACCACGCAGGCGGCCACCTCTTCATTGCGCAAAATCGATTCGCGCCCGAAAACAACCGCCGCGCGCACGCCGGCAAATCGCAGCAGCTCCGCTTCGACTTCCGCCGGATTCACTTTCTTGCCGGCGACGTTGATGACGTCCGAAGTCCGGCCAACGATTCGGAACCCATCGCCGGTCGCGCTCAACAAGTCGTCCGGAACAAAAGTGCCGCCGCCGAGTTTTTCTTCATCCCGGTCCGGGAAATAACCATCCCCCGCGGCCGCGCTCCGCACGCGCACGCGGGTTGCGCACGCGCCTGGTTCCATCGCCTCGAGCTCTATCCCGCGCATCGGTCCGCCGACGAATCCCGGCTCGAGCAAGAGCGCGGTACGGTCGTAACAAATGCCGCCGCACTCGGAGGAACCGTAAAAGGAATGGATCGATTGTTTGAATCGCTCCCGGAATTTTTTCGCGACTTCCAGCGGCAGGGGCGCACCCGCGGAGATGCACAATCGTAATTGTGGCAGTGCGGGCGCCTCATTCATTTCGGAGAAGGCCTGATAGAAAACCGGCATCCCGGGGAACACAGTCGCGTTCGTTCGCGCGAGATCATCCAGGACCGCCCGCGGCATGCGGTCCCGGCTCAGGACCATCGGCACACCGCGCGCCAGCAAAGGCGTGACCAAATTGCTGAAGCCATACGAATGCGAAAGCGGGATGACGGCAAAATTCCGATCGCGCTCAGTGATGCCCATCGTTTCGCAAATCTGGGCGCAATCGGCCAGGAGTTGTTCGCTGCGGAAACGGATCGCACGCGGCGCCGCCGTCGTGCCGGAGGTAAGTTTCAAAAGTGATGGCGCCATCGGCGTCCACGCGACCGGCTCATGCGCCAGGGGTGTGAGCGCGATTTCCTCGCGCTCGCTTTCGATCACTATCACCGCCGCGGCCCGGCAGATTAAAAGCGCGGCCTCCCGCTCGCGTGTGGCCATGGTCCGCTCGAGCGGCAAGGCGACGAGTCCGCGTCGTAAGCAGGCGAGAAGCAAAGCGGGCCAAGCTGCGTGATTTCCCACCTGAATCGCGATTACATCTCCTGGCCGAAATTCTCGAAAGAGCCTCTGCTCGAATTCGCACGCCTCAGCTTCGATCTGCGCAAAAGTCCGCAGCACCTCTCCGCTCGTGCCGAAGATCGCGGGCCGCTGTTTCCCCTGGGAGGGCGAGGCTCCCGCCGAGCCGTGCCCCTCTCTAGACCGCGGCTCGGCCGGAGCCTCGCCCTCCCAATTTCGCCCGCGCAGGATGACCTCCCACGCCTCGACCAGACAGTCGGTAGTGGTCGATTTCATCCCTTGCGCGCGCGCGGGAGCGAGCCTAAGTTCGCCACTCGTTTCCAAACATGAAAGCGGACATTCATCCTGAATATTTCGAGACCGACATCTCCTGTGCGTGCGGTGCTGTCTATCACACACGCTCGACCAAGCGGGATATTAAAATCGGCATTTGCGCGGCCTGCCATCCGTTTTTCACTGGGGAACAGAAGTTCGTCGATACCGCGGGTCGCGTCGAAAAATTCGCGCGCCGCTATGGCAGCACGAAGGCCACTCGGGCCGGCGTAGCCAGAAAAGCTTAGCTGAGGAAAATCGCTGTAGCCGCCCCGCTCTGTCGGGGCGTCGCAGGAACGGCGACAGAGCGCCGTTGCTACAAAGCATATGGACTTCAATTCCTTGGTTGAGCGGAAACGTGAGCGCTTCGAGCAACTCGAACGCGAGATCGCCGATCCGGCTCTTTTTGAAAATCGCAAGCGCGCCAGCGAGATCATGCGCGAGCATTCGAACGCGAAGCAATTGCTCTCGCGCTGGACGGAGTTGGAAACCGCGCGCCGGCAATTGGACGATAACCGGGAGCTGGCGGCATCCAACGACGTCGAGATGGCCGCAATGGCTCACGACGAAATTCCGGATTTGGAAAAGCGCGTGCACGAGCTCGAGCGCGAATTCCAGATCGCGCTTCTGCCGCCGGACGAAAATGAGAACCGCGACGCCATCATCGAAATCCGCGCGGGCACCGGCGGCAGCGAAGCTGCCATCTTTGCGGCGGATCTCTACCGGATGTACAATCGCTACGCGGAAGCGGCCGGCTTAAGAATCGAAGACCTCGAATCCAGCCCTTCAGAATTGGGCGGTTTGAAAGAATCGATCTTCAAGGTCTCCGGCGAAAACGTCTTTCGGCAGCTTCGTTTTGAAAGCGGCGTGCATCGCGTGCAGCGCGTGCCAGCCACGGAAGCGCAGGGGCGCATCCATACGTCCACCGCCACGGTCGCCGTGTTGCCGGAAGCAGAGGAGGTCGATCTCGAATTGAAACCGGAGGATTTGCGGATTGAAGTCTGCCGTTCGGGTGGCCCCGGCGGCCAGGGCGTTAACACCACCGACTCCGCCGTGCAGATTCTCCACATTCCGACTGGCCGAATCGTTCGTTGCCAGGACGGGCGCAGCCAGCAGAAGAACAAGGAGAAAGCGCTCAAGATCATGCGCGCGCGGCTGCTGGAGGAAAAGCAGCGCGAAGAGGAAGCAAAATATTCCGCGCACCGCAAGAACCAGATCGGTTCCGGCGGCCGTGAAGAAAAAATTCGCACTTACAACTACGCGCAAAACCGTGTGACCGATCACCGCATCGGCTTGACGTTGTATAACCTCGACCGGTTCATGGAAGGCGACCTGAAGGAGATGATTCAATCGCTCCAGACCGCGGATCTACAGGAGCGTCTGGAAGAGAGTACGCTCACCGCGTGAAGTAGGAGTGCTCTGTAGCGGCGGTCTATGACCGCCGAAGATCGTAGAAAAAACTCTCCTAGCCGTAGCGCGTTCGGCGGGCATAGACCGCCGATCTACACCCGATGGTTGACCCGTCAGGTAACATGCGCGGATGGGCGACGTGATTGCAGATTATGTGCTGCTGGCATGGGTCCTCATGTCGGTCTCGACGATTGGCATCGCTCTTTGCCATCGGTTTACCCGACTGACAGGGATCGAACTAGTCGGATACGGATTGGCCGCGGGCGTGGCGAGTCACGGAATATTCGGATTGTTGATTGCCGTAAGCTGGCGGCTGCGGCCGGTCTTCATCCTTCTACCGGTGGGATGTGCGGTAGCTTCTATCTTCTACCTTTCTCGCCGGCGCGTGTGGCAACAACTCTTCCCGGCGCTAACTCGCCCGGTCCGCATCTCACTCCTGATTTGGCTGCTCTTTCTCGCGTTTTGTGTCGCGCTCATCCACCTCAATGTTCGTTTCCCCGCCTCGCTGCCCGATGGGATGTACGTCTTCAAAAAGCAGACCTTGAACGTAAAGATTCAAGTCATGACTGCATTGCCGGCCGATAACTACATTCCTTATGTGGTGACAGAATATTTTCTGCGTCACATCTCTTTCCGGCAGGTCCGCCCGATCCTTCCTGCCAATGAGGTGAGCAACCGAACGATTCTCATGTCTTTGGTGGCGCTGCCATTTCGGGCTGCGCTCAGTTGGCCCCACTATGGCTCCAACCAAATGGGCCGGTTCGATTACCTCGGAATGACGTGGCCTGACTGGGGAAAGCTGTATGAAGAGGCTTCGTTCCGACAATTTCTTGTCGTCGGCATCTTTCTTAACTCTCTCTTACTGGTTGGATTGATCGTCCTGTTCTCAAACTCTCAGTCAACCAATGGACTTCCCTTTGCCGCGCTGCTTTTCGCGACCAATGCCTACGCGATCAATCAAACGATCTTCACCTGGCCCAAGGCAATGGCCGGCTTCTTTATCGTCCTTTGTTGGGATGCGATTCGGCGCAACTTCGATCCACCGATGGTAGGACTATGCGCCGCCGTCGCTTATCATTGTCATCCTTCGAGCGTCGCCGTCGCGGCAAGCCTGGGTTTGTGGTACGCGATCCACTCATGGCGCGCGAAAGAAAGCCGCTTTAGACCCGCATTTCAGTTCACGATTGCTTTCGTTCTTGGACTCCTGCCCTGGCTAATTTGGACGAAAGTTATCCTCAGAATTCCTTCCGACATGATTGCGCAAAACTTCGCCGGACCCGGCACGCAACAGGCCCTGGCTTCTTCGGTTGATTTCATCTGGATTCGGTTCAGGAACCTCTTTGACACCTTTGCGCCCCTGCCATTCAGCGTCTATCCCTTCCAACTCGAAGCCGTCGTTAACTACGCGACGTTCTGTGTTCCCTTTGCTGTCGGGATCTTTCTCATTGTCCCCGCATTCCTCGAGTGCTGGCGCTTACGCAGGAAAGAACGAATGCTGGTCTGCTTTGGCCTGGTTATTCCCGCCGCCGCGATCCTGGCCCTTTACAGCGGCCCCGCTCTACCGATGCTGCATGGCTGGCAGCCCATCATCGGAGCACTGATCTTTCTCGGCTTACTCAGATTGCGGCGCACTCTCGCTCCTTCTACTTTCGCGGTGCTCATCACTCTTCAGTTGCTTTGCAATCTCTGGATCGTAGCGGCCCGCGGCATCCTGATTGGTGCGCATTTTTCCTGAAGCACCACGGGTTCTTACCGGAACTCGATCCTCTGGCAACCGTCAGAGAGGTCTTCGATTATAGTGCAAAGAATGACCCTCCTCGAAGTCTTGCAATCGACGACCGCTTATTTCAAGAAGCGCGACATCGAAAGTCCGCGCCTGAATGCCGAGCACTTGCTCGCGCACACGCTCAAGCGAAAACGCATTGAACTGTATCTCGAGTTCGAACGGCCGCTCGACGAAGCCGAGCTGGCGCCGCTGCGCGACTTGGTCCGGCGCCGTGGTTTGGGTGAACCGCTCCAACACTTGCTTGGAACGGTTGAATTCGCCGGCCGTGTTTTTCTTTGCGACAGGCGCGCCCTGGTGCCGCGGCCGGAAACAGAACAGCTCGTCGAGCTGCTCATATCCCAAATCCCAAAGGCCAAAGTCCAAATTCTGGATGTGGGCACCGGAAGCGGGGTGATCGCCCTTTCTCTCGCCGCAGAGTTTCCCGAAGCAGAAGTTCTTGGCACCGATATATCGGATGATGCCCTCGCGCTCGCCCGCGAGAATGCGGCCCGTCTCGAATTGCAGGACCGGGTTCGTTTTGCCAAAGGCAATTTGCTGGAAGGAGTCGCGGACTCTTTCGACCTGATCGTGGCGAATCTTCCCTACGTCCCAATGACCGATCGCCCGACGCTCTCCCGGGAGGTGCTGCACGATCCCGAGACCGCGGTTTTCGGCGGGGCGAGCGGCGATGAATTGATTCGCGAGCTGGTAACCGCCGCGCCCGATCGCCTCAAACCCGGCGGACTGCTCGCGCTCGAAGTGGGGATCGGGCAGGCGGACGATCTCGTGCAGCTGTTAGCGGAAAAAAATTATCACGACATCGCGGCGATACGCGATTATGGCGGAGTAACACGATTCCTCTTCGGAAGGTATGGATAAAATTCTGATTCACGGCGGCCGCCCGCTTTCCGGCTCCATCAAGATCAGCGGCTCGAAAAATTCCGCGCTGCCGATTCTCGCCGCGACCTTGCTCACGCGCGAACCCTGCATCCTGCATCGCGTGCCGGATCTGAGCGACACCCATTACATGCTCCAAATCCTGATGCATCTCGGCGCCCAGGTGGAACGCGCCAGCGGCACCGTGACCGTGCTGGCTGAGAAGATCGAGTCGATCGCGCCTTACGAAGTCGTGCGAAAAATGCGCGCCTCGGTTTGTGTGCTCGGCCCGCTCCTTGGCCGCTGCAAAGAAGCGACCGTCTCGATGCCGGGTGGCTGTGTCATCGGCGATCGGCCGATCGATTTGCATCTGAAAGGATTTGAAGCGCTCGGCGCCGCGATTCGCGTCGAAGGCGGAAATGTCAAAGTGTTCGCGCCTAAATTGACCGGCGCGATCGTGAGTCTCACCGGCAAGTTTGGGCCCACGGTTCTTGGCACCGACAACGTCATGATGGCGGCCGTGCTGGCCGACGGCATCACCGTGATCGAGGGCGCGGCGACCGAGCCCGAGGTGGTCGACCTGGCGGATTTTCTGAACAAAATGGGCGCGAAGATCGAAGGCGCCGGCACGAGGCGCTTGATCATCGAAGGCGTGAAAGAATTGCACGGCGCCGAGCACGATGTCATTCCGGACCGGATCGAAGCCGGGACGTTTCTCGTCGCGGGGGCGATTGCTGGTCAGGGAGTCACGATCAAGCGGGTCGTGCGAGAACATCTCAGCGCGGTGACCGACGCGCTTATTGCCTGCGGTTATCAGATTCAATGGGCGGAAAATTCCATCACGGTCTCGCCCAACGGCGCGGCGAAACCGCTTGAGCTCGCGACCGAGCCGTATCCCGGTTTTCCCACGGACATGCAGGCGCAGATGTGCGCGCTGCTTTCGACCACGGAAGGGATCAGCGTCATCACCGAGAATATTTTTCCGCAGCGTTACATGCACGTCGCGGAATTGAAGCGGATGGGCGCACACGTGCAGCTCGAAGGATCGACCGCGGTCATTCAAGGCGTGGAGCGATTATTCGGAGCGCCCGTCATGGCCAGTGATCTGCGCGCTTCGGCGGCGCTAGTGCTCGCCGGATTAAAAGCCGAAGGCCGAACGGAAGTGAGCCGGGTTTATCACATCGATCGCGGCTACGAACATCTCGATGAAAAGTTGAGTGAGCTGGGCGCGCATATCGAACGAGTGAAAGAGTAACAGGGATGTCGTAATCGTGCTCCTGCTCGTGCTCGTGATCGATTGGCAGCTGAGAACGAAGGGGATGATCACGAGCAGGAGCAGGAGCAGGAGCACGAGCACGATTACGAAGGAAACGGAAAAGTGAGAGATCTCTTATGAATGGAACTACGCAAGCGGGAGAAGTCCGGACCTGGTGTGTCATTTGTCACCTGAGTGCATGGCCGGGTTCCTGATTCCTGCGCTCGGGCACATTTGCGGACCGCTCATTGTCTGGCTGATCAAGCGTGGTGAATCCCCGGAGATCGACGCGCACGGAAAAGAGGCGTTGAACTTCCAGATCTCGATGCTGATCTACAATCTGGTGGCCGGCGTGCTCTGCCTGCTGCTGGTCGGTTTCGTTCTTCTGGCCATCCTGCACATCCTCAATGTCGTGTTCGTGATCATCGCGGCGGTGAAGGCAGGCGAAGGGCAAATGTATCGCTATCCGCTGACCATTCGGCTGATCAATTAATGTAGAGGTGCTTGTGCCAAGCACCTAAGCCACTAATCAGGCACTCGCCGCGGCGAGCGCCTCTACATTTTCCAAACTGTTCGCCCGCCCACGATGGTCCGAACGGCGCGGCCTTTCAGTTTCCATCCATTGAAGGGCGTATTGCGGGAGAGCGATTGAGAGCTGCTCGTGTCGAACGTCCAATCCAGGTCCGGATCGATCAAAGTCACGTCGGCCGCCCGGCCCGGGGAAAGGGTACCAGCTTCGATCTGCAACAGGCGGGCGGGATTGACCGTGTACATCTCGATCAAGCGGGGCAGATCGATCGTTTTGTTTTTGTGAACGAGGAGATCGAGAAACAATCCAAGCTCGGTTTCCAATCCGACGATCCCGAAAGGCGCGGCGTCGAACTCAACCTCCTTCTCGAACTGCGCGTGCGGGGCGTGATCGCTGCAAAGAATCGAGATCGTGCCATCGGCAATCCCCTCCAGCAATGCCGTGACATCCTCTTGCGCGCGCAACGGTGGATTCATTTTGAAATTGGTGTCGAAGTTCTCGATCGCGTCATCCGTCAGCGCGATGTGGTGCGGACAAACTTCGCCGCTGATCTTGACGCCGCGCGCCTTCGCGTCGCGCAAAATTCGCACGCTGCCGGCAGCGCTGATGTGCTGGCAATGGATGTGATGATCGCAGAGTTCGGCCAGAAGAACATTGCGCAGCACGATCGCTTCCTCCCCGGCGCTGGGCCAGCCAGGCAGGCCCAACAGCGTGCTCCAGTAGCCTTCATGCACGACGCCGTTCCCGACTAGATTGTAATCCTGGCAATGATCGAAAACCGGAAGGCCGACCATGCGCGCGTACTCCACCGCCCGCCGCATCAATTCATTATTCTGGATGCAGCGTCCATCATCCGTAATCGCGACCACACCGCTTTGCGCGAGCGAACCGAGCGGCGCGAGCTCCTCACCCAGCGAGCCCTTCGAAATGGCGCCGGTCGGCAATATATTGACACACGCGACTTGCGCCGCGCGATCTTTGATCCACGCGATCGTGCTCGGGCTGTCCGCCACCGGCGACGTATTCGGCATGCAGACGATTGTCGTGAATCCGCCCGCGGCCGCAGCGCGCGCTCCGGATTCGATTGTTTCTTTCCAGCCGAACCCTGGCTCGCGCAGGTGGACGTGCAGATCGATCAAGCCGGGAACGACGATGAGATTGCTGGCGTCAATCTCGTCGAGTTGAGAGTTGAGAGTTGAGAGTTGAGAGAGGGGAGCGAAACGGCCGTCAACGATCAGCAAATCGGCGATCTCATCGCGCTTGTTCGCGGGATCAATGATGCGGCCGTTCCGAATGACCGTGTTCATCGCGCTGAAATTCCTCCACAGAGATAAAGGACCGCCATCCGGATCGCGAGACCGTTGGTTACTTGATCGAGGATGACGCTTTGGGCGCCATCGGCCAACTCGCTATCGATCTCAACGCCGCGGTTGATTGGCCCGGGATGCATGATCAGGCAATCCGGCTTCAAGAGTTTCGCGCGCTCCTTGGTCAGACCAAAGAACCGGATGTATTCGCTAATCCCCGGGAAATATTCTTTGCGTTGCCGTTCGTGCTGAATCCGGAGCAGGTTCACGACATCGGCCGTCGGCAGGACTTCATCGATTCGGGACGAGACGGCGACGCCAAGTTTTTCAAACTCACGCGGCACGAGAGTGCTCGGCCCGACCAGGGTCACCCGCGCGCCGAGTTTTAGCAGGCCGAAGATGTTCGAACGCGCGACCCGGCTAAAGAGAATGTCCCCAATGACCGCGACGTGCAGCCCGGCCACCACGCTCTTTCTTGACCGGATAGTGTAGAGATCGAGGAGCGCCTGGGTGGGATGCTCGTGCGCGCCGTCGCCCGCGTTGATGATGCTCGAGGTGAGCCGCTCGGCCAGGAACTGCGGCGCGCCGGATGAGCTGTGCCGCAGCACGATGATGTCGGCGTGGTTCGCTTCCAGAATTTTCGCGGTGTCCTTGAGGGTCTCGCCTTTTGTCAGGCTGGAGGATGCGGCCGAGATATTGATCACGTCTGCGCTCAAACGGATCGCGGCGATCTCGAACGAGGTTCGAGTGCGTGTGCTCGGCTCGACAAAGAAATTTACCAGCGTCTTCCCGCGCAACGCCGGGACCTTCTTGATCTCGCGGGTCCCGACTTCCTTAAAAGCGTCTGCCGTATCGAGAATGAAAGTGATCTCCTCGGCGGAAAGTTCACGGATGCCGAGCAGATCTTTCCGCTGCCAGCGCATTCCCGCTTTTCCCGGCTCCGTCACGCCTTCTCCTCCTTGATCAGCCAGACGGCATCTGGTTCGCCATCGACATTCTCGAGCCGCAAGCGGACACGTTCGCCCGGCGCGGTCGGGAGATTCTTGCCGACATAATCGACCCGGATGGGCAATTCGCGATGGCCCCGATCGATTAGCGCGGCGAGCTGGATTCGGGCGGGGCGTCCGAAGGAATTGATCGCATCCAGAGCGGCCCGGGCGGTGCGGCCGGTGAAGAAAACGTCATCGACGATGATGACCGTTTTGTTTTCCAGGGGCAGCGGCAACCTCGACGCCTGGACCCGCGGCAAATCCGCGCGTTTCCCGACATCGTCTCGATGCATCGAGACGTCGATCACGCCGGTCCCGACTGCGACTTTGCCTAACGACTCGATAATGCCGGCCAGCCGCCGGGCGATCTCGACGCCCCGGGAGGGAATGCCCGCGAGAATAACAGCGCCGAGCTCCGGATTACGCTCGATGATTTCGTGCGCGATGCGGCGCAGGGCGCGGCTGATGGCGTCGGCATCCATCACCGGAGGGGTGACGGATGGGGATGAAATGGGAGCGTTGTGTTTCACGTGTTCCTTGGCGACCTCGCGGGATCGCATTAAAGGAAAAAAGGCGGTCAGGCTGTGGTCGTTTCGGCCTTGGCCTCCTTCATCCGCTTATTTCGCCAGCTAGAGCGATATTTCACGATCCAATCGAGGAGCGCCTTCTCGAAGCCGATATCAGATCCGGCTTTCTCGCTCTCGATCCATTTATGTTTCAAAATCTCCTCCCGCTCGGCCAGGAACTCTTTATAGAGAACGGAGTTCTTGACGAACTGAGATTGTTCCCCGATCGCGGCGGTCATCTCGGCACTGTTTTTCATATATGCGAGCTTTGGTCAATAAAAACCATACCGCTCATTTAGATGTAGCAGCGCTTGTACCTATTCATTTCTTCTGGACGAAACCACCGTCCGCGGCATCCGACGCTGGGAGGGCGAGGCTCCGGCCGAGCCGGGACTTTGCCGCGGGCGGCTCAGCAGGAGCTTCGCCCTCCCACGCACAGCGTTAGGGCAACGTGTCTCGCAAATGGCGGGCAATTTTCATGAACTCAATGGCCGCGGGAGAATCCGGATCCTCTCCCGTGATGGGCATGCCGCGATCGCCTGATTCCCGGATCGCGATATCAATGGGAATTTGACCGAGCAACGGCACCCGAAGCCGTTTCGCTTCGCGTTCGCCACCGCCGGAGCCAAAGATGTCGTAACGGACCCCATCGCTGGGCGAAAGGAAGTAGCTCATGTTCTCGATCAACCCCAGCACCGGAACATTCACTTTCTCGAACATGGTCGAGGCTTTCCGCGCATCGATCAGCGCGACTTCCTGCGGCGTGGTGACAATAATGGCGCCGGCGAGGGCGACGGTCTGCACGATGGTAAGTTGGATATCGCCCGTGCCCGGCGGCAGATCGAGCACAAGGTAATCGAGTTCGCCCCATTCCACCTGTCGGAGGAATTGCTGGGTGTAGCGCGTCACCATCGGCCCGCGCAGGATAGCGGGGGCGGAATCGTCCAGGAGAAAACCCATCGACATGAGCTTCAGGTTATATTGTTCGATCGGGATGATCCGGTTCTCTTCCGTGGCCGTGGGCCGGTCGCGCGAGCCGAACATGAGCGAGATGCTGGGCCCGTAAATATCGCAATCGCAAAGACCGACTGCCGCTCCAGTTTTTTCCAGCGCAACCGCGAGATTTGCCGCCACCGTGGATTTGCCGACTCCCCCTTTGCCGCTCGCGATAGCAATAACGTGTTTGATTCCTTCGATGCGCGTCGTCCCGACGCCAGCCGCGCCCGCGCCCGCCGGCGGCGCCTGGATGTCGATCAATACCTTCGCGTCTTCCACGCCGTTCACGCCGCGCAGCACTTGCTCCGCCTCGGTCTTGATCGTTTGAGGAATGGCCGGTTCATTCGTGGCCAGCGCCATCTGGACGGTAACCGCCCCGCCTTCAATCCGAATCTCCTTTACCAGACCGAACGAAACAATATCGCGGCTGAAGCCGGGATACTTTACGGCCTTTAAGGCTTCCTTGATCTGTTCCTCCGAAACCGGCATGGGTGTTTAAGCTACCGGTCCTGACCTACGAGTAAACAAGCGCCGCGCGGAATCTTCCGCAAAGCAGCGCTCCAGAATCGTTGGCGGGAGAAAAGACGCTCGCCTTCTGCCTTACCCTAGACGCGATTGGCGGTGTCTTCTTTGCACGCCCAGAGGACGCTCGTGAAGATCGATCCGACTGCGATGACAAAAGCAAAAACTGTGAGCATGCCAATCCTTTAGCAGCGGGTGTGCCGCTGCTCTTTTACTTGGGAGAGGGGCGTTCCGGCGAGAGAAGGCGCGTCGCCTTCTGACACAGAAGTGTCATTGCTTTGACCCGCACGGCCAATTCCACCTTGCGGTCGAAGCCTGCATCTTAAGGCGGTGTTGGGGCCAGATCGATTTTTTCGCCGGTCTTTTCCACCGTCACCATTAGCTTCGAGAAAGTCCATTCCCCGGCAAACTTCGAGGCGACAAAGTAAAGTGTGCCGTTGCCGTTCGGACCGGAGATGGGAACAGTGAGGTCTGCCTGCCCGGAAGTCCCACTCACGTTGGTTTTTCCAGAAATGAAAAGCCCGTCCTTGATCGGAGAGCCGAGCGCATTCACCACGCGCGGGTCGGCCTTGGCCCTGGCCAGGGCCATTTTGTAGGCGTCGGATGACTTCAACGCGCCGAAGACGATTGCGACGACGAAGAAAACAAAGGCCGCCACGAGAAGCAGCATTCCAAGGCAGCCGGTCGGCACGAACCATTTCCAATTCCGTTGCCACCAACCTGGCCGCGGTGGTAGCGCACTAATCGGTGGCGATGAAGGATCCATTTTAGAGTTACGCTACCTTCGTTCCAATCTGTCGGTCCCCTACCTTGCCACCACGTTTGCCTGAGAAGAGACGCATTGCCATTTGCCCTTGCGCTCGACCCAGACGTCCGTCCATCGAAAGGTGCGATTAAAGGCTTTGCCGTCCTTGTCCTTGCCGACTTCGGTGGAAGTGCCCGTGACCACGGCGAACTGGCCCCCGAAAATGCGAACATCCATCTTCCCGTTCTTCGCTGAGGTGTAGGTATCCTTGTCTTTCCTTATTTCGCTCATGAGGCTGGCCTTGTTCATGAGCTTGGCCTTCGAGTTCACGCCCACGTAGTCATCCGCCAGCAACCCGCCCGCGATCGACGGATCGTGCGCCGTCGTGGCAGTTTCCCATTTATTCTCCAGATCCCTGAGAGTGGCTTCCGGGCTCATTTTTTTCGTCGACGCGGCTGGAGAGGGAGACGCCACCGCTTTGGTTGGTGCGGGAGTGGAGGTGCTTTTTGTTGTAGGAGAAGAGGTCTTTTTCGGCGCGCTAGGCGAGCTGCTCTTGCTGGGCGCAGGTGTGGCAGATTTTTCGGTCGTGACCGAAACGCTCGGGTCAGTGGCGGGAGACTCTGATTTTTCAGGTCGACTCGCCTCGGGCGTAGCGGCGGGAGTCGGGCTCGTGTCTTCCTGGGCCCACGCGATCGGGGCTGAGACTGCGAAGAGTCCGATAAGGGCGAGGATGGCTGTTTTCATCTATGGCTTTCCTTTGGTTTGGGTTTTGAAACGTCCGCTGAAATTGCCGGCTAATCCGATCCCGTCCGTTGACGAAAATCCCTGCGGCGGCAACGCGAGCTGAACCCTATTTGGCGCCGCGATGCCCAGTCAAGGCCAGACTTCCGCTCGAGCGTGCGTCGGCCTGAAACCCTTGGGCAGGCAAGGCGCCTTCCACCTCAGTCAGGAGTCCCCATTATGAGCCTGCAAGAGCCGCGGGGGCCTCCGTCTTGCTCTAAACCTCTTGACGCCGAGTGCAAGATTGTGGCCATCATTCAACCTATGCGCGCATCACTGATTCGAATTCTTGTTTGCGCCATAACTGTTTTCGTCTTCATCCGGGCGAGACAGCACACGCCCGATCTGAAGGCGCCGGCTCCGATTGCAGTTCCAAAATCGGAAACATCCGCCCCGCGCCCGATCGCTGAGCCCGCGTTGCCCGTGATGGTGGCGCGGCGAACTCATATCATCGATCGTTGCTTTACCTCGGAACTCGACACGAACGCGCCTTCGTCTCCCAGCCAGATTGCCGTGGTCGTAGCCGCTTTGAAGCAGGAGTGGGAAGTTGTTCGCCGCATGCTCGACGCCGGCGCCTCAGTTGAAACGACCGACGATACCGGCCTCACGCCGCTGATGGCAGCCTCGATGCAGGGCAACGTCGCCATGATCCGGGCCTTGATTGAGCGCAAGGCCCGCGTCGACCTGGTGGATTCGCTCGGCCGCTCCGCGCTCTATTACGCCGTCACCTCCGGCAAAGTGGAAGCGATCCAATTCCTTCTCCCGCTGGTCTCCAAACTCGAAACGGCTTCAGCCGCCGGCCAAGACTTGCTGACCATGGCCCTCGAAACCGGTGACATGAAAATTTTCCAGGCCGTGCTCGAGCGTTTCCCGGCCACGCTTCAATGGACTGGAAGCACTCGGCGCGCGCTCGAGGCCATGGTGAACGCGGACATGAAGGAGCAGGTTCGACTTCTTCTAAGCAAACATCCCGCGCCACCGACCCGCGAAGGTGGCACCGTGCCGCTGATCGCTTACGCCCTGGCTAGCGATAATGCGGCGCTTTTCCACACGCTCCTCGCTTGCGGCAGCGATCCGAACATCGTCATTCCGAAAGCGGCCGAGAAGGACTTCATGTCCCTGCTTAAGTCAAAATATTTGCGCCTCTATATCCAGGAGGAGACTGGCATTAACCTGTTGATGCTCGCCGCGGGGCTCGGCAAGCAGGAGTACGTCCGCGCGCTGCTCGACGCCGGCGCTGATCGTAATCGGGCCACTCCCCGCGAAAGAATGCTCCCGCTCTATTTCGCCGCGTGGACCGAAAACTGGCAGTGCGTTCAGATGCTCCTCGGCGGCGGTCCGATGCCAGACCAGCTTCGGGTCGAGATCTCGCTCGCGAAACAAAGCGCCATGGTCATCAAGGATGGCGTGACAGTTTTCACCACGAAGGTTTCCACCGGACGCAACGGTTTCACCACACCGCCCGGTCAATACGTGATCACGGACAAGGACCGCGACCATCGCTCCACGATTTACAAATGCGCGATGCCGTACTTCATGCGGCTTAACTGCCGCGACTTCGGCATGCACGAAGGAGTCGTGCAGCCGTATCCAGCCTCACATGGCTGCATCCGTTTACCCTCCGACGCGGCCAAGAAGCTCTTCGTCGAGATTCCCGTCGGCACGGTCGTGATGATCAATTAGCAGCGGCTTCGCCGTCGCCGGGGCGGACAGGCACGGCGACAGAGCGCGGTGGCTACAGCGCGGGGGGGGCGACAATGCCCGTTCGACATTTCGGCCGGACTCCAATAATCTCTGGCGTTTCCAATTATGGATCCGACGCCGCTGAGCGACCTGACTGGCCTGCGCCACGAGTACGACAGGCATGGCCTGCGCCGGGCCGACCTTCATTCCGACCCGCTCAAGCAATTCGGCGCCTGGTTCGCCGCCGCGTTGGCCGCAAACATCCGCGATGTCAATGCAATGAGCCTGGCCACGGCCACTCCCGACGGCAAACCATCGGTCCGCATCGTTTTGTTGAAAGGCTTCGACGAGCGCGGTTTCGCATTCTTCACGAATTACGACAGCGAGAAAGGGCGACAGCTCGAAGCAAACCCACACGCGGCGCTGGCGTTTTATTGGGTGAAGCTCGAGCGACAAATCCGGATCAGCGGCCCGGTCGAAAAAACATCACGCGAAGATTCCGCGGCCTATTTTCATTCACGTCCGCCCGGCAGCCGGCTAGGCGCCTGGGTCTCAAAGCAAAGCGAAGTGATCGACGCCCGGAAAATTCTCGACTCCCGCCTGACCGAAATGACCGAACGTTTCGAGAACGGCGAAATCCCGCTGCCGCCGCATTGGGGCGGATACCGGCTCAAACCGGAGGAGATCGAATTCTGGCAGGGCCGGCCCAATCGCCTGCACGATCGCTTTCGCTATTCGCTTCAAGCCGACGGCACGTGGCAGATCGACCGCCTCGCGCCGTGATGCCAGCCGATTCGTTGCGCGCACCCCGCCCGGTGTGGCCAGCTGCTCTAGCATCCATGCCGCTGGCTCAACTCACGCCGGAGGAACGGAGCCTAGACCCGCAAAGAGAACTGTACCTAGACGCGCAAAGAGAAGGATCGCTGGTGGTTTCCTCTTAACACCGGCCTTCAGGCCGGTGTATCCACCGAGACATGAGCAGTAGCCGTTTCAACGGCTTCCCTTTCGCGGTTACGGCTTCATCGACCGGGGCTCCGATGGCACGACGCCCAAAGCCGTTAAAACGGCTGAGCCATTTGTCAGCGGTCGCGCCGCCGGCCTGAAGGCCGGTGTTACACGGATTCAGCCTCGCGTTGACTGCGCGGCAGGTTGAACCTTCCCCTCTAATGCGACGCCTGGAACTGCCAATTTTCGAGCTCGAACATCGCATTGTCGGCGAGCTCAAAGACCGCTCTCGACTGATCCTTCAGGCGCCGACCGGCTCAGGAAAATCCACGCAGGTTCCGCAAATCCTGCTGGATCATGGATTGCTCGGCGACGGCCAGGTCGTGATTTTGCAACCGCGTCGGCTCGCAACTCGTCTGCTTGCTGCCCGCGTCGCTTCGGAGCGGGACATCCGGCTCGGAGAAGAAGTCGGCTACCAAATTCGTTTCGAAAATATTACCTCTGATCGCACCCGGATCCGCTTCGTGACCGAAGGAATTTTGTTGCGGCAGCTCATTCAGGACCCGCAACTGCGCGGCGTCTCCGTGATCCTCTTTGACGAATTTCACGAACGCCACCTCTACGGAGACATTACTCTCGCTCGCGCTCTCCAACTTCAGGCCACCGCGCGTCCCGATCTGAATCTCGCCGTCATGTCCGCAACCCTGGACGCAGGTCTTCTAGAAAAATATCTCGAACCGTGCGCAGTCTTGAGTTCGAGCGGTCGCGAATTTCCTGTCACGATCGAGTACCTCCCAAACCCCGTAGGCGGCGATCGCTACCCCATCTGGGACCTGACCGCGGACGAGCTCGTGCGCATTGCGCCCAAAACAGAGGGCGACGTGCTCATTTTCATGCCGGGAAAATATGAGATCGGACGCACCATCTCCGCTATTCGCGCGTCCCGCGTGAGTGATCGATTTGTCGTCCTGCCGTTGCACGGCGAATTGCCACCGGCCGAGCAGGACGCCGCTCTGGCTCATTATCAAAAACGCCGCGCGATCGTATCGACCAACGTGGCGGAAACCTCGCTCACGATCGACGGAGTCCAGGTCGTCATCGACAGCGGTCTCGCGCGGATCGCACGGTTCGACGCGCGTCGCGGCATCAACACTTTGCTGGTCGAAAAAATCAGCCGCGCTTCCGCGGACCAACGGACCGGGCGCGCCGGACGGACGGCGCCAGGTCATTGCCTCCGGCTTTGGACTGAACGTGAGCATCTCGAGCGGGCGACGCAGGAATTGCCCGAGGTGAAACGGCTCGATCTTGCGGAAGTGGTTCTCACTCTGAGAGCGAGCGGAGTCGAAGAAATCGGAAGCTTCCGTTGGTTGGAAACGCCCGATGCGCAGGCCCTCGCGCGCGCGGAACAGCTCCTCGTCGATCTCGGAGCTCTCGCGCCTTCGGGGAGCATCACTCCGCTCGGCCGTCGCATGCTGGCCTTTCCGGTCCACCCGCGCTATGCCCGCATGCTTCTGGCGGCGCAACAATATCGCTGTGTGCGCGCCGTCGCCCTGATCGCGGCGCTGACCCAAGGTCGCAACTTGTTGCGTCGGCTCGAGGGAAAACAGGCGCGTGAGGATCGTGAAGACGTCCTGGGCAGCGATGCCGAGTCGGATCTTTTCATTCTAATGCGCGCGTTTCGCTACGCGGAAAGCAGCCGCTTCGATTCGCAGCGTTGCGCGCGGCTGGGAATAAATGCCGGCGCCGCCCGCGAAGCCGCGCAGTTGACCGAGCAATTTCTCGCCATCGCTCGCGACGAGGGCCTTGATTTGGAGACCGGCGAAGTGAAGGCCGGCGCGATCGAACGTTGCGTCCTCGCGGGATTCCCCGATCAAGTCGCCGTGCGACTGGATGCGGGGACACTTCGTTGTGCGCTCGTGCACGGACGGCGCGGCGTGCTGGCACGCGAAAGCGCGGTGCACGGATCGCGGCTTCTGGTGGCGTCTGAAGTCCGCGAGATCGAAAGCAGCGAGAAGGAGCGCCAGGTTCTGCTTACCCTCGCGACCAGGATCGAGGAAAGCTGGCTGCGCGAGCTATTCCCGGAATCCTTCCGCGAAGAAGCCCGGGTCGAGTTCGATGCTGCGGCTCGTCGCGTCGTCGGTCATCGAACCACACTTTTTCACGACCTGGTTTTGCGCAGCGAAGAATTTTCGCCCAAGGGCGATCCGTTGGCGGCGCAGATCCTCGCCCGCGAAGTATTGGCGGGAAGTTGTCCGCTCAAACATTGGGACAACGCGGTCGAACAATGGATCGAGCGCGTGAATTTCGTCGCGACGGAGTTTCCGGAATTGGAATTCCCAAGGATCGACCAGGCGGGGAAACTTTTGCTTTTGGAACAAAGCTGCCAGGGGGCGACCAGCTACAAGGAAATGAAGGAGCGACCGGTCTGGCCCATCGTGAAATCATGGTTGAGCGCACCGCAACAACGAACGCTGGACGAGCTGGCGCCGGAGCGGATCAAATTGGCCAACGGGCGCGCCGCGAAAATCACCTATGCCCAGGCCGCTGCGCCCACGATCGCGGCCCGCATTCAGGATTTGTATGACACTCCGCGTGGTCTTGCTGTGGGAAGCGGCCGCATCGCGCTCAGGATCCAGGTCCTCGCGCCGAACCATCGCCCGATTCAAATTACCACCGATCTGGAAACCTTCTGGCGCGAGGGTTATCCGAAGATCAAGAAAGAGCTCCAGCCAAAGTACCCGAAACACGAGTGGCGGTGATCTAGTCTTCTCGTAATCGTGCTCGTGCTCCTGCTCGTGATCGATCTGTTCCGGAAACGATTACGATCCCGAGAACGAGCTCGAAAAGAACGAACAAATCAGAGGCGCAAAGGTCTGATGAATTACGAAGTAACTATATGATCAATCCAAACGGCGACGAATTTATGGAGGACGATCCGCTCGCGGCCTCGATGCGGTCGAGCGACGAACAAATTTCCGGAGAAACCCCAGGGCGGCTGAGACAGGCGGCGGGCAAGGTTTCGATCGCGGCAGGAGAAGCGTGGGAGCAAACCAAGGAAAAAGCGGGGACGGCCCGCGAGCGCACGGAATTTTTTCTGCGCGAAAATCCGGTCCCGACCGTGATCGGGGCGCTAGCGCTGGGCGTGGCGATCGGACTGGCGATCCGTTACGCGTCCAGTTCGGCCGAGAAGGAAGTCGAAGCGAAATCGCCCCTGGGCAATGTGGACCTCAGCGTTCTTTCCCTTCCGTTTCTCTGGCCGCTTTTCAAATCGATGCGCCGGAAATACGAAGATTCCGCGGAGGTAGTGAAGGATGGCGTGGACCGGCTGAAAAAGGTCGACGTCGATCGCTACGTCAAGCCGCTGCGGAAGAAGTGGAAGTCCTGGGCGAACTAACGTTCGGACAATTTAGCTTGGTAGGGCGAGACTCTGTCGAGCCGTGAGCATCACGTAGCAACAGCGGCTCGGCCGGAGCCTCGCCCTCCCAGCGCGTTACCTTTGCAGTCGCATTTTCCAAAATGCCGGTGCTAATCTCTTGGCGTGTTGCTGAGAGTCGCCGCGATTCACCTTCTCGCTCTGACGGTGGTTTTCGGCGTAGCGGCAAATGAGCCGCGGCAAATCCGCGAAACCGGGAGCGTGTTTGTCGGATCATCCGGTTGCAAATCATCGAGCTGTCACGGCGGGGCGGGACCGAAGCGCAGCCAATACATCACCTGGAGCCAGAAGGATTTTCACACCAAGGCGTATGCGATCCTGCTCGATGCGCGATCGACCCGGATCGCCCAGACTCTTCAAATCGCCGAACCGGCCACGAACGCTCCGGCTTGCACCGTTTGTCATTCGCCGTTCCAATCCGTCGCGCCCAACCGGATCACGCACATGGAGCATTCGGACGAAGGCGTTTCCTGCGAGACCTGTCATGGCGCGGCTGGCGGCTGGCTCCGCGGGCACACCCGCCCGGATTGGACCTACAACACCCGGGTCGCCGCCGGCATGCGCGACCTCCGCAACATTTACGTGCGCGCGAACGCGTGCGTGGCCTGCCACCAATATCTGGAGCCGAAACTCCTGCATGCCGGTCATCCCGATTTGTTTTTCGAGCTCGACGGCCAGTCGGTCGCCGAACCGAAACATTGGCCCAAGGGCGAACCATGGAGCGGTTTGCGCGAATGGCTCACCGGTCAGGCAGTAGCCTTGCGCGAGATGAGCTGGGCGCTCGCGAGCGAGCCCCAAACTGACGAATTCTCCAACGCGCGCTGGGACGGCCTGGCCTGGCTCTGCGCCACTGCGACAGCCGCAGCGAGCATTCCTTCGCCTGTGACCCAGCCCCCGAGTGCTCCCACCCGCTCCGATTTCACCAGCATGCAAATGCAGGCCGATGCGCTCGCGCGTCGCGCCTCGAATTCAAACTGGAGCGATAGTTCCGCGCGATCGTTGCTCGCCTCGCTTGCATCCACCGATGCGGAATTCACCCCGAAAGGAACCGCGAACCAGCTGCTCGGCCAGCGCGCAAAGCGTCTCGTGCTTGCTCTGGATCGGCTGGCCCATGCGCTCGGCCAGAGTCGCGGTGCGCGCCTGAAGATCGACGCCGAGCTCAATCAGCTTTTCCAGGATGTGAGGACGCTCGATGCCTTCGACGCGATCGGATTCGCCGCTCATCTGCAAGCTTTCCGCGCGGCCCTGGACAAAAGCGGGTAGGAAGCGCTTTCCTCTTCGCAATCGTGCACGTGCTCCTGCTCGTGCTCGACCTGCCTTACTTTCGATCACGAGCACGAGCAGATGAGAAGCGAACTCTCGCGTTGAACGTCTGCGACTTCTCGCGGAAAATAGCCGCCCGACCCATGGCCTCGCCTTCCTCCACCTCGCGCCCCAGCTGGCAACGCAATCGCGTCTTTCGCTTTTTCGCTTCGCTCAAGCTGGCGGTTGTCTTGCTGGCCGTGCTGATCATCGGCGCGATCGCCGGCACTCTCTACGAATCCACCTTCGATGCGAAAGTGGCGCGCGCGTATGTTTACGGCGCCCCGTGGTTCAACCTCTGGCTTCTCTTCCTCGCATCGAATCTCATTGTCTCCGCGCTCTCGCGCTGGCCTTGGAAAAAACATCACACGGCCTTCCTCATCACACATCTCGGAATTATCACGCTCCTGACCGGGTCGCTCATCGGACGGACTTGGGGCGTTGAAGGAACGATCACGCTTTTCAAGGGAGAGCCGCCGAGCAATCGGCTTCTGGTCGATCAACATCAGCTCCGGGTGCGCGACACGGACGGCGTCGTCAAAGGTTACCCGGCGGAATTCGTTCACCGGCCCCCCACCGCGCAGAAACCTTTGGACCTTGGGCTGCTGGCCGGGGGAGGCCGGCTGAGCATCGTGGAATATTCGCCCGCCATCGAGGGCAAGCTAAACCCGAAATCGCTGAAGGAGGGAGGCGTGCCCGCTCTTCATTTCACCATCGCTACTGCGATGATGAACCAGCGCCTCGAGAGCTGGCTTTTGGCGGAGGATCACCAGCACGGCTCCTTCAACATGGGTCTTGCGACGATCGAATTGAAACACGGCGCCGCGCCCACGGAAAGTAAGAGTGATTCACCGAATCGTCCGCCAGCCGATGCCACCGCGGAAATGGAAATTGAAGAGACCATTTTCGCCTTCGCGAAAGCGCCCGAGGAACAGATCGCCAAAGTCGTGAAAGGCGGAAACACCGGCGCGAAGATCCAACTGAGTCAGCCCCAAAATGGAAACAAAGGCAACGTCGTAGTAAACCTGGCGGGCAAGACCGCGACCGTCGATGTCGCGCAAAATCTCGGCAAAGAAGCGCCGATCGAGGGCACTGCGTTTACGATGCGAATTGAAAACTACTGGGCGGATTTTCGAATCGATAATGGCAAACCCAGTTCGTTGAGCGATCAGCCGAATAACCCTGCCGTCGTCGTCACGCTCCGCGGAAAAGGAGTGCCGGTGTCCGCCGGACCCGATCCTCATGGCAACACACCCGGCGTGGCGCCAGAAATGCCGGCCGCGGGTGCGACTCCTCTGAATCATCTCACTCTCTTCATCGCCGACGACGGCAGTGTGACCTACGATCTTGCCTCGCGGAAACTAGGACAGTCCACTGGAAAACTCGAGCCGAACAAACCGCTCACGACTGGCTGGGCCGATTGGCAACTGACCCTAGATCGCACCATGATCCACGCGCAAGAGTGGATGGATTTCAATCCCGCCACGAACGCGCCCGCCACCTCCGAATTGCCTGACGGGGTCCGCATTCGTCTCCAGCAAGGCGCCGAAATTTCCGAGCAATGGATCCCGGCGGGCTGGCAGGTGAGCGTTCCCGCGTCCCCCGCGGATGTCCAGATCGCGTATGGATGGAAGCAGATCCCATTGCCGATCGCGTTAGAGCTCGCGGAGTTCGAAGTCCAGCGCAACGAAGGCAACGACAGCCCGGCCGGATTCAAGAGCACGGTGCGCGTGACGAACCTCGAAGGCCAGACCGCGACCGGCCAATGTTGGATGAACAATCCGTTTAGTTTTCCCGGCGAATGGTGGCGCACCTGGACCGGGCTGACTTACAAAATGTCGCAGGCTTCCTGGAACCCGGAGAACCTTGGACAAAGCACGATTCAGATTCTGCGCGATCCGGGCTGGCTGCTGAAGTGGATCGGTTCGCTCCTCATTGTCTCCGGCATCTTCATGCTCTTTTATTTGAAGGGCTTCCGGCGTCCGTCCGCCTCGTCTTCTTCCCCGGCAATGCAATCCCCGCGCGAGAAGCCCGAAAAAGAACTGGTTCCGACTTTAACCTAACGAGCGCTTGTGAGGGTCGTCCTTATTCTCATTATCGCCGCATTGTCTTCTTCCTGCGTCTTTGGCGGGAAGAAAACCGTTCAGCAGCCGAGCCCCAAACCCACCAGCACGTGGGGTTATTTCAGCGGTCCGATCGACACACGCTGGGAAGCCGATGGCCGAACGATGACCCTCTTGAACGAATTGCGTTACACCGATCCGAAGGGCGTGGTCTGGATTGCGCCCGCCGGATCGGAAGTGGACGGCGCATCGATCCCTCGCGCGCTTTGGCCTTTCTTCGGCGGCCCGTTTGAAGGGAAATATCGAAACGCTTCTGTCTTGCACGACGTCGCCTACGATCAGAAAAACCGCCCTTGGCAGCAGGTCGATCGAATGTTCTATGACGCGATGCGTTGCAGCGGTGTCGGCGCCGTCGAAGCGAAGACGTTTTACTTCGCGCTCTATCGCCACGGACGGCACTGGAAATTCAAGAAGAAGGCGGAAGAGTCTCGCGACACCGCGCTAAATCCGACCGAGGTCGATGCCATCCAGCAATGGATCCGGCAAAACAATCCCACCCTGGATCAAATTGATTCTCGCGCGGCAGCGCGGTAAGCCCCACAACCGGCGGTCAAAATTCAGTGATCAATCCGGCGAGTAGTTAAACTCTGACGCGTAGTCACTGAAGGGCACCTGGCCACCGCTGACCTGCCCAGGAATGTCCACAAAATCAATGCCGTGTGTCTCGAGGGCCGATTTCTCCAGGGCCTCGACAACGTTCGGAGGAATTGGAGCCCAATACGCGGGCATGCCGGCCGCCAGCGTCGGGTTCAACGCATAGATCAGACAGAAGTTAATCTCCCAGAGCGACGGGACCATCGACAGGCCTACGACCGCGCTCTCGGCGCCGTTTAGGTAGAGAGCCAATCCAGCACCCGTCCCTTCATGTTGCGCGGCAATTCCATGGGGAAGTTGCCTGGTATAGTGTGACTCGTCGAGCATCTTCCGCGTTTGTTCTGCATCATTAGCTTTAGCCCACTCTGCAAGATAGCCACCTGGTTGGAGGACCTCGTTTACTTGTCTCGTGGGAGCGTTGACATTTGCCAGGCTCTCCAGCAACCCATATGCATTAACTGTGAGTCCATAGCTTCCCAGAACGATTTCGGTTCGCTGCCCATTGATATCGCAGATGCATGGATTGGCCTTCGAGTTCGTAAAACTTGCGACGCTTGCAATTATCAGCCTTGCATAAGCCGGGTTGACGCTGCCATCCATGCTATTACCGCTCACAAACGTCGCGTACTGCTCTGACGTAAGGCACAAACTCTTTTCAAGTTTTAGATACGTGGCAATCTCGTCGGCCCTTGCCTGCCCCAGAGGCTGATTGAGCTGACTACTCGAGGTCACCTGGGTGGGTGCATATTTCTCCCACTCTTTCACTCCCGCAGCGCCAGCGCTGAAGCCGTGGTCTGGCTGACCGGACGCCTTTGCCTTGGATATAAGAGCTTCAATGATCGGAGCGGGAGAGGATACAGGTTTATTCATAATGTCGGTGCGGGTTACGTTGTTGTTGGACCGTTGAGCAAAGCGCATCCGGATGCCCGGACGCTGTTTCAGCGGTCATTTAGAAAACAGTTTCTTCAGTTTTGCGGCGGAAAATCCCTAATCTTGCGGCACGATCTCCGGCGGCAGCCACGTCTGGGTGTACCAGACGTCGGGGCCGGGCACGTAGACGCGAAGGAGCAGGTACAAGCCCATTATGTCGTTGTTGTCTGGGTTGTCTGTGTCCGGTGTCTACAGCCATACTCTCCTTTCGCAAGCGGCAGGGGCGAATCTTTCTGCAGGTAGATAACCATGCCACCGTCGTCCTCACTGGATCATCGCTGCATCCCGTGTTTAGGCCTCAATTATCGGGCTCCGGCTCTGGCCTGTCATCCGGATTCGGCCGCTCGTCTCGCTCTTGTTCTGCCTCCAAGCGTTTCTGACGCTCGGCGATGTAAAGTGGAAACGCGCTGAGAGGAAGTGCGACAGGCGGCATACTGGACAAAGAGGGCACCTCGCTAACGCGCTCGGCAGTATCTGCGCGGAGGTGCCAGAAGGACTTATCCATCATAGAGTGAGCATATGCACCGCCGTCGAGTAAAGGTGTGATCTGAAGCGTGACAAAAAAAGTATCAGCCGCATCGGGCGGTAAGCTAGGAAACTGCACTTTCACCGCCTGTAAGCCGCGAAGATACCACAAGCCAGAATCGAAGCCAATGGCGTAGGCACCGCCGTCTGCGGTCGGGGTGACGCTCATAAACATCGTGTCGTGGAATGAAGCCGGTTTCTGCGGCTGAGTCTGTGCCTCCTTCGTCTTTGCGCGGTCGCAGCCAGTGACCGCAAGGAGTAATATTGCAAAGAAGATGCTAGCGTTCACGTTCACGAGTGGCTTTGAGGTCTAACGCGTCAAGATGAAGGGTTGGTGCCATCGAAGATGTGGATCGTACGGCGCGGTAGCCGTTAGCTGCATCGAGTAGTTAGGCCGTTTGGTCATAACTCGACGGCCATCTCATGGCACAATGCAGTCAGCATCTCATGGTCTGTTGGCCCTAGCCGCTCGTCACGCACTTGCTTGTAGCGCGTGACACTACCGCCAAAACGCCCGCCCTGTCCGTTCATCGGTGGCTCCGCGGCATGAATCAGAATAGCCTCAATGTGATCGAGGACGATATTCAATTCTGGGTGCAGCGCATCGGCGATGCTGGAAAGCGTATTGTTGCCGAGAACGCGGCGGACACCAAACCATGAGAATCGATTCCAACGTCCAGCGAGGTCATCTTTGCGGTGGTGCTTCAAGCGCGCGAATAGAGTTTGGTTACCTCTGCCGACTTGGCCGACATAGACGAGGTCGTAGTCAGCATACAGCGCATAAACACCAATCTGGTCGCGAAAATCGGTTGGCTGTGCGCGAGCTGCCCACACCGGAACACCCAACATACTGCCTGGATTCCGACCGCGTCCCCAATAAACGTGATCCTCGCGCCAAAATAATCCGAGTGTGCGAATCAGCATAGGCGTGCTAGCGGCCTAACGAGACACAAGATTAACGGCCGCGAGCTCTGTACAGCGTGACCCGCAGTGAACGGGTCGATGGTAAACACCCAAAACGTCAATCGCAGGCCGGCTCGCGGTTCGCTGCATCGACTGGTTAGGCGTCTTGCGTAGCATCATAAGAGGCGTTCCGGCAATTTTATGTTGTCACTGTCAGAATTTAGCTCCGTATCGCGGGCGGGTACTATTGAGGATAAATCTTCTCCAATGTCCAAACCGTGCGCGACCGCGACGTGCAGGAGGTGCATCCCAAAAACACCCCGAAGCTGGCCGAGCGCATCAGCCAGCTTCCATGCATAAAAGTAGTTTTGGCGAAAGCTATTGATGTCCATCGGCATGTCGAACGTACTTACACGCGTTAAGAACTTGCGGCACGCGGAGCGCATCGCTCGCATCGGATCTCGTAAGCTCTCAGAGGGCGCCGGTGAAGCGATCTCTTTGGTCAAGAAATCGCGAATTTCTTGTACCGAACAAACACATGCAGCTGGGATTTCCGTAAGAGCGGAGCCTGCAGTGGATTCATACAATACGCGACGATCTTCGAGGTAGTAAATTAGCCGCGCTGCGATAGTGCAATCCGATTCAGGCGGATCAAAGGTGATACCGAAGACAGGGCAATTGAAACCCTTAATGCGGTCTAAGAGTTCAGTAAATCGCATAGCATCGGTGATTCAGTTTGCTTGCGGCGCCCAACAAGACTTAGGCCCAATTACGCCTCTAAAAACGTATTCTTTTGGTCTAATCAGGTTGTCTGTGCGCCCCAAGCGTCGAAATCCGGGGGCATGGCAACAAGTTTATCTACGACAGCGGAACAAAACAATCCGAAAACTGGGGACGTGCGGAAGCACGTCCCTCCGAGCTATCGAGTCTTGCCTGGTCCCCACAAGGCACGGCCTGGTTTTGCACCGGTGTGCTCGCCGTCTTTCAAGACCTGGACGCCGTTCACGAAAACGTGCTTCACGCCGACGGAATACTGGTGCGGCTTTTCGAAGGTGGCGCGATCCGCAACTGTCGCGGGATCGAAAACGACCACGTCGGCGAACAGTCCTTCCTGGACGAATCCGCGGTGATCCAAACCCAGATTCGTGGCGGGTAATCCACTCAGCTTCCGGATCGCGTCCGCGAGCGTCAGCACCTTTTCTTCGCGGACATACTTTCCGAGCACGCGCGCGAAGTTGCCGTAAGCGCGCGGATGACAGTTCGACTTCAGGAAGACGCCTTCCGGCGCCTGCGACGCTTCGTCGGATCCAAACGAGACCCACGGTTTCGCGATCTCTTTCTTCACGTTCTCTTCCGACATGAGGAAGTAAATCGAATCGATCCGTGACTCGTCTTCGCTGATCAAATCCATCGCGGTCTCGATCGGATCCTTGCCGCGCATCTTCGCGACCTCGGCCAGCGATTTGCCCGTGAGCGGTTTCAGTTTTTCCGACTTAAATCCGGCGAGCAGGATTTTCTCCGGCGAACCGGCGGCCAGATAGAGGTTTTCCCATTTGTCGCTCGGCGTCCGCACTTCGGCCGCGATTTTTTCGCGCGTGGCCGGATCGCGAAGACGTTTGAACAAGGCCGGATAACCACCGTCCTCGGTCCAGGGCGGCAGGCAGGCATCCAGACCCGTGCCGGCGGCGGTGTAGGTATACATGTTGGCCGTGATCTTCAGCCCGGCTTTGCGCGCATCTTCGATCTTGGCCAGCATCGCGTCGGCTTTCCCCCAGTTCGACTGGCCGGCCGCTTTGATGTGATAAATCTCCGCCGGGATGCCGGCTTCCCTGCTGATGCGGAGCAATTCATCGATCGCCTCGAGCAACTGATTTCCTTCGCTCCGCATGTGCGAGATGTATTTGCCTTTATATTTCGCGGCGACCTTGCAGAGCTCGATCAGCTCCGCGGTCTTCGCATAAAACGCGGGCGGATAAATGAGCGACGTGCCGATCCCGAGCGCGCCCGCTTCCATTTCCTGGCGGACGAGCTGGCGCATTTGTTCGAGCTGCTCCGGCGTCGGCTGTTTGTCCTCGAGGCCAATGACGTGCTCGCGAATGGTGGTCGCGCCGATGAAGGAAGCGACGTTGCAGGAGACGCCGCGCTGCTCCAGATAGCGCAGATATTCCGCAAGCGTGTTCCACTTGATCTCGTATTTGATGTCTTTCTGCTCGGAAACCACGCGCTCCTTCATCCGGTCGTTCAGCGGCCCCATCGACCAGCCTTCGCCCATGATCTCGGTCGTCACGCCTTCGCGAAGTTCGCCTTGTGATCGGCCATCTTCGATGAGCGATTCCGTCGACCAGGAGAGCATGTTGATAAAGCCGGGCGCGACCGCCATTCCTTTTGCGTCGATCACGTTTTTCGCGCGGTCCGCTGGGAAATTCCCGACGCCGACGATGCGATCGCCGCGAAGGGCGACATCCGCGACGCGCGGATTCCCGCCCGTGCCGTCATAGAGCGTACCGCCTTTGATCAGGACATCGAATTGGACAGAAGATGTTTCCGCGCCGACGACGAAGCGTGTCGCCGGGATCAAGACCAAAAGCGCGATCAGAGCCGGCGCGAGCCCTTGGCCTAACGAATGTCTTCGCGAAAATGTCTCATTCATATCGAATATCCATGACCTCCAGTGTCTCTTCTCCGGAGGGAAATTTAAAGCGCACGCGCTGGCCGCGCCGGCTGTTCAAGAGCGCCTTCGCGATCGGCGACAGCCAGCTGACCCAGCCGCGGTCCATGTCGGTCTCGTCCACTCCGACGATGCGGTAGGTCGCTTCGTTCCCATCGCTTTCCCGCACGGTCACCGTCGCGCCGAAGCGCACGGTCTCGGCTGGCCCATCCGGAGGCGCGACCACTTCAGCCGATTGCAAACTTTCCTCGAGCTGCGCGATGCGCTGGTCCAGCCGGGCCAGTTGCCGCTTCGCCTCAGGATCGTGAGACGAACTCGCCAGCGACGGCCGCGTGATTTCAACTGCCCGCTGTAGCTCGTCGCGCAACTTCTGCGCGCCGGCCGCCGTGATGTAGTTCCTCGCGCCCGGAGCCAGAGCCGAGGCCAACGGCGGAAGATCGGGAATGTCCGGCCCGTCATTTTCTTCGCGGGTGAAGGCCTTGCTCATATCAAGGAGCGGCGATTTCCAAATCGCCGTTGCTTAGGTCGGCGGTTTCAAACCGTCGCTCCTTGATAGAGAAATTCAACGCGATGGCGGCGGTGTTGGAGTCCCTATCGGAAAGGCGAAGGTCGAGCTCGGCGATGCTCCCGGGGGCGTGGACGCTGGCATCGCCGGAGTCGCGCTCGGACTCGGTGTCGGAGTGGGCGTGGGCAGCGGCGGAATAATATTTTCCCAGTGATGAAGCGGAACACCTGCTCCGCCAATCTCCTTCACCAGCGCCTCGCAACGCGCCTGCAATTTCTCGAGATCGGGCGGCCCAAACGGGGTCTCGGCCGTGCCGGGAAAAATCAGGTACGTCACTTTCAGATCGCTCACCGGCCGGTTATTTGGCGTGGCCAGGGCGTTGATCTCCTTCGCGATCCGCAAGGATGCTTCGCCGGCCTTGTCGGAGGGGCCGATGTCGCCGACGACTGCCGGGAAAATGCGGTCCCCGAAAACTACCACTGCGTAATCGCCGACCTTTCCTCCATCCGCTTTTCCAAGCCCTGAGGGCAGGACGATGTAAGGATCGGTCGCCCCGATCAAAAAGCTGAATCGCTTGAGCGAATCAATCTCATCGCGCACTTGCGAGATTGCGCCTTTCAATTCGCGCTTCCGGTCGGCGGCCGTGCTCTTGACCGCCAGCTCGCCTTCGTAGCGTTTCAACCTCTCCTCGAGGGCCGGCAAATACGAATTGGGGATCGCGCTTTTCTTCGGCCAGCGGAAACTCGTGACCGGTTTGAAATTCGGCGACGCGCCCGAGCCGGCGGGCAGCCGATCGGAGTCGGAGCCATCCGCGTCGACATCCATATCGGCCTGGAGCAAAACCGCGCGGCGCTTGCTCTCCGGATGACGCAACTGAAGCACCGTCTGGCAGTCGTAAAAGTTGTGGCGCGAAAGGAGTTGATCGAGCCGGACAAGATTTTCGCGCAGGAGTTTCAGTTTCGTTTCGTAAAGCTCCTTGAAGAAAGGCGAGACCGAATCCGGCGTCAGCAACGCCGCCAATCCCGGCAGCACTTTCGGTAGCTCGGGGTTGACCTTCGCCAGCTCGTCAATGGTCTGGTTCGGCGCAGGCACGCGCGCGTGCAATTTCAGATCGAGGACATAGCTCTGCGGGTCGGCCCTTTCGTCGGACGCGGCGCCGCCGGGAACCGGATCCACCGACGCATGAACAGTAATGCCGCTGAAGAGTCGCGCGGTCTCGAGCCGGCCGCTGATGACCGGCGGCTTTCCCGGCTGTGTTGGCGCCGGCGTTTTTTCGGGAATGACCACCTCGACCGGTTCTTCCGGCGCGACTGCTTGCATCCGGTGCCATCGCTCGAGCGAAATCCATCGCAAAACAATGGCCGCGAGCACGGCGGAGAACAGAACGAGGGTGAAAAAGCGCAGCGTCCTGAGACGAATTCTGGCCACGCGCGTCCCGTTATTTCCTGATCCAGGCGACGATCGCCATGATGACGCCAATCACACTCAGGAGGGACATCAAACCCGCCGGCATGACCTGGCCACTCTTGATGAAAATGGGAACGAAGCGACCGGCCAGCGCGATGGAAACAAGGGCGGCGAGCGCCAGGCCCAAGGCCAAATTCCCCGGGAGCAAATAGGCCGCGACGAGTAAAAGAATTCCCAAAATCGAGCCGGCAATGATCGAAGCCATGCTGCCGGCTTTGACGTAGCCGATCACACCACCCACGATCGTGAGCAGCCCGAAAACGATGAAATAGATTTTGGCCGGTCCGATCATAAGCGCAGCGTTTCGTACACTAACACCCTAGCCCTGTCCAGCGACGGTAATCCTGGCGCGCTCATTCGCGCTTTTCGTGATAATGAATTCGTTTGGCGGACAAAGCGTGCTCGCCTTATCGGTGAGATCTTCTCCTATGGAATCATCTGATCGCGACCGGCCAACGCGATGGACCTTTAATTGAAAGCGACATCCACTCAAACCCCCAGCAATACCGAAGCGTTCCGCTTTTGGCTGAAGCTTGGTTTTATCTCGTTCGGCGGGCCGGCCGGGCAGATCGCGATCATGCAGACGGAATTGGTCGAGAGAAGGCGATGGATCAGCCAGTCGCGCTTCTTGCATGCGTTGAATTTTTGCATGCTCCTGCCGGGACCGGAAGCGCATCAGCTGGCGATTTACATCGGCTGGCTGCTGCACAAAACGTGGGGCGGGATTGTGGCCGGCGTGCTTTTTGTCCTTCCCTCGATGTTCGTCTTGTGGGGATTGAGTTTTGTTTACGCGGCTTACGGCAACGTGCCGTGGATCGCGGCGATCTTCTACGGCCTCAAGCCAGCGGTGCTGGCGATTGTCGCCTTCGCCGTCCTGCGTCTGGGCCGGAAGGCTTTGCGCAACCCCGTGATGTGGGGTGTGGCCGCGGCTTCCTTCACCGGAATTTTTTTCCTCAAAGTCCCATTCCCGTTCATTGTGCTCGGCGCGGGGATAATCGGTTTTGCCGGTGGCAAACTAGCGCCCGCAATTTTCTCCGGCGGCGAAGGGCACGGCGCGAGTAAAGGCGAAAGAGAATTGAGCGTGATGGACGACGATGACGAATCGCCCGAACATGCAAAACCGTCACTGAGCCGGGGGATCCGCGTCTGTGTCATTTGGGGACTGCTGTGGTGGTCTCCGATTCTCGCCCTGGGAGTCTGGCACGGCTGGGATCACACGCTATTTCAAGAAGGGCTCTTCTTTGGCAAAGCAGCCATCGTCACCTTTGGCGGCGCCTACGCGGTGCTACCTTACGTCGCGCAGCAAGCAGTAGAACATTATCACTGGCTCGCGCCGGGCCAGATGATGGATGGGCTCGGCCTCGCGGAAACAACTCCCGGCCCGTTGATCATGGTTCTGCAATTTGTAGGGTTCATGGGCGGTTGGAAACAGCCGATGGGGTTGTCGCCCATGCTCGCTGCGACGCTCGGCGCCTTCATCACTACTTGGGCGACTTTCGTTCCATGCTTTCTCTGGATTTTCCTGGGTGGCCCGCACATCGAACAACTCCGGGGCAACAAGACAATCGCTTCCACCCTTTCCACTGTGACCGCTGCGGTGGTGGGTGTGGTTTTGAACCTCGCGGTTTGGTTTGCCCTGCACGTCCTTTTTCCCGAAGGAAAAATGATCGATTGGTTTGCGCTGGCGGTCGGCCTCGTCGCCTTCTTCGGAATGCTCAAGCTGAAGTGGAACGTCGTTCCAGTCGTCCTGGGCAGCGGCGCCGCGGGGTTGATCTACCAGTTCTTCGCGCATTGAAGACATCTCTCTGTAGCCGCCGCCCTATCGGCGACGCCGGGTTCGCATAGAAGCGGCTCCAGCGAGATCGCGCTTGCGACGCGCGCCAGGAGGACGCAGACTCGCGCTCAATGAAGCTGCGGCTTAGCCTTGGCGGATCGATCGCTCTGCGAGCGATCGTGGCTGCTGGAATTCTCGGCGCATTTCTTTTGACGCTGGTGCTCTCCGTTGCGCCGCAACTCCATGAGCGCATTCACCAGCCGACCGGGCCGAACCACGAATGTGCAGTCACGCTGCTTAGCTCCGGTACTTGCACCCACACGCCTTGCGACACGATCGCGATTGCCCCCCCTCTACCAAGATCGGCCTCGCGCTTTTCTGATCTCGTCTTCCAACTCGTCAGCCCGCGTCTCGATTTCTCTCAGCTCGAGCACGCTCCGCCAGCCATCTCCTGACCATTGGTGTTCCGCCTTTGGCGGACAGCCGCCCCGCGCGCGTTCCGCGGGCTGCTGATCCAATGCGCGCCGGACGCATCTAGTCCGTTCAGTTTCATATCGGGCGCAATTGGTCCGATTCAATCAGGAGATGAAATGAGAAAATTTATTTTGGTAGCGCTGGCCTGTGGCTTGGTGGCGACAGGGACCGTGCGCAGCGCTGAGCCTGCCGCCGACGTGGCTCCGGCCGGCGCAACCCCAGCCACCGCCGCAGATGTGGAAGCGTTGCGACAACAAGTCCAATCGCTCACCTCGATGGTGCAGACCCTGCAGCAGCAGGTGAAGGATCAGCAGGCCGCGATGGAAAAAAATAGTTCGACCGCGCCGTCCCTTCCGCAAAACCCGGAACCGCAGTCCGCCGAAGTTTCGAGCTCCCCCGCGCCCGCTGCGAGTGCGCCGCCGCTTTTCCCCACTACGGACAGCGCCGTGGTTACTTCTGCGCCATCAGTCAATGCGAATGGCACCACCACAGCGTTCCCGACGACAGACACGGCGGTGACCTCGATTTCCGACACGGTCTCGAGTTCGGACACCGGCTCTTCCTTGACCCAGCCGATCCCGATCACGGGCGGCGGGAACAAGAATTATATGAACATCTCGTTCGACGGTCTCTTCGCGCTGGCCGCTTCCAGTGCGCGCGATCTCTACAACGTCGAGGTCGGCGATCACGATCCGCAACAGAGAGGCTTCAATGCGCGCAACGCGGAAATCGCGATCGATGGCGCGGTCGATCCTTATTTCGAAGGCTTCGCGAACATTGTCCTGAAGCTGGACAACGACAATGAAACCGAGATCGAACTCGAGGAGGCGTTCCTGCAAACAACGAGTCTGCCCTATGGCTTGCAGATCAAGGCCGGTCAATTCTTCGACGCCTTCGGCCGAATCAACTCGACGCATCCTCACACGTGGGAGTTCGCGGATTCTCCGATCGTGAACGGGCGGTTTCTCGGTCCAGACGGCTTGCGCGGCGTCGGGGGACAGATCTCATGGACCATCCCGGTCTCATGGTATTCGCAGGCGCTCCTGGCGGTGCAGAACGGAAGGGGCGGCACCGGATATTCCTTCCGCAATCCCGGAGATGACGGAATTTTTTACGGACGCCTGACAGACGATCGAGAAGCGCGCGGGCTCCGCGATTTCCTCTACGTGCCGCGCTGGGAGAATTCGTTCAATCTCAGCGACACGCAGACCGTCCTGATCGGCGTCTCAGGAGCGTTTGGCTCCAATGAGACCGGTTCACACACGCATACGCGAATCTATGGCGGCGACTTCCTCTACAAATGGAAAAGCGCGCGGGCCGAGGGCGGATTTCCTTTTCTGAAATGGCAAACCGAAGCGATGTACCGGCGCTTCGAAGCGGGGCGCGGCGTGGATGATTCGTTCCCAGTCAGTGAGACCTTTGACGACTGGGGACTCTATTCGCAGGTCCTCTGGGGCTTCAAGAAGGGCTGGGTCGCCGGTATCCGTGGCGATTATCTCCACATCGAGGACTCGCAGTTCACCGACGACATTGCGCGCCAAACGCGTTCACGTATCTCGGCGAACCTGACTTGGTACCCGACGGAATTCTCCAAGCTCCGCCTGCAATACAATCACGATTTCCTGGAAGAGAACGCGTTCCTCGCGAGCCGCGATGTCGATTCGGTCTTCTTTCAGTGGGAATTCATTCTCGGCGCGCACGGCGCCCACAAATTTTAGCTCCAACCAATTATGAAAAACTTCATCCAAATCCTCCTCGGCGCCGCGCTTTCCGCGATCGTCGCGACAACCGCCACCGCGAAAATTAAAGTGGTCGCCACTCTCCCCGATCTCGCCTCACTGGCGCGGGAAATTGGCGGCGACAAAGTCGAAGTAAGCTCGATGGCGAAGCCGACCGAGGACTCGCATTTTGTCGATGCGCGGCCGAGTTTCGTGGTCCAACTGCGCAGCGCCGATGTGCTGATTGATGGCGGGGCGGAACTCGAACTCGGCTGGTTGCCTCCGCTTCTCCAGAACGCGCGCAATCCAAAGCTCGAGGTCGGCAAGCCGGGCCGAGTGCAAGCTTCCGCAGGTGTGCGCTTGATGAATGTGCCGGCGAACGTGACCCGGGCGGCCGGCGATGTCCACGCGCTCGGCAATCCCCATTTCATGACCGACCCGATCATCGCTAAGACCGTCGCGCAGCACATTGCGCAATCGTTTGCCGCGGTGGATCCGCCGAACGCGGGATCGTACGACGCCAACTACAAAAAATTCGAGGCCACCATCAATGCCAAGCTTCAGGAATGGGGCGCAGCCATGCTGCCGTTCAAAGGGCAAAGTGTCGTGGCCTATCACGATTCCTGGGTTTACTTCGCGCACCGCTTCGGTTTGAACATCGATGTTTTTCTCGAACCCAAGCCGGGTATTCCGCCTTCCCCTTCTCACTTGGCGGAAGTGATCGAAAAAATGAAAGCGCAGAAAATCAAAGCGATCATTGTCGAGCCGTTCCACGATCGGAAGATCGCGGAAAAGGTGGCCAGCTCGACCGGCGCCAAGGTGGTCGATTTCGCGCAATACCCCGGCGCGTTTCCGGAGACCGACTCGTACGTGAAGTTGATCGACCTGCTGGTTTCGCGTCTGTCCGCCGCCCTGAAATGAGGATCGTCGCGAATTTCTTGGCTCCGGTAGGGCGAGACGCCGTCGAGCCGGCTCCGCGCAGCGTCGCCCTCCCAATCCAAGATTCCGCAACATGTCGCTCTTACCAAAGAACAAACTAATATGTGGGACGTAATGTTTTGGCCCATCGTGGCCTGTGTGCTTCTGCCGTGGCTGCTTGTTTATCTTGGCCTTCATGTCGTCCAGCGCGGCATCATCTTTATCGACATCGCGATGGCGCAGATGGCGTCCCTCGGCATCTGCGTTGCGTTGCTTTTCCGGATCGATCTCCAGAGTCCGTTGACGTTCGCGATCGCGCTGAGTTTTACGCTCATCGGCGCGGCGATCTTCTCGTTTACTGGGAAACGTTCGAGCCAGGTGCCGCAGGAAGCCGTGATTGGCATCGCCTATGTGGTGGCGGCGGCCGCCGCGGTTTTGTTGCTGAGCCGCGCAGCGGAAGGCGACGAGCAAATTAAACAAATGCTGGTCGGAAATATCCTGCTCGTGACACCGGTCGAAGTCTGGAAGTGCTTCGGTCTTTTTGCGCTCGTGGGTGTGCTGCATTTCGTCCTGCGTCGAAACTTCATCCTGGTCTCTTACGATCGGGACGGCGCTTACGAGAAAGGTTTACGCGTACGCTGGTGGGATTTCCTTTTTTATGCGGCGTTCGGTCTGGTCGTTACCAGCTTCGTCCGCATCGCCGGAGTGCTTCTCGTCTTCAGCTACCTGATTGTGCCAGCCGTCTGTGGAATCAATCTCGCTTGTTCCCTGAGTCGCCGGCTGCTGATCGGCTGGTTCGTCGCCTTGCTTGGCGGAGTCGGCGGGCTCTACTTCTCTTTCTGGGGCGATTTCCCGTCTGGAGCCGCGATTGTATGCACTTTTGGAGCGCTCCTGATTCTGGTGTCGCTTATTTCATTGTTGCGCCCGAAAGCGGCGAGGTAGAGCGCGAGATTCGAATATGTGCCCGTAACACCGGCCTTCAGGCCGGTGGTGCACTAATTGACAGGTAGCTCAGCCGTTTTAACGGCTTTCCTTGTCATCCCTGCGCGGCCCCTGTCGGTGAACCAGTAACCGCGAAAAGAAGCCGTTGAAACGGCTGCTGTCATTTCCCGCCGTTAACGAAAAGAGCCACTAAGCCGCAAAAGCGAACACACGCGTGTCATCCCGAGCCGCACAGACGGGACCGCGACCGTGGGAGGAGCGCCGACCTCACAAGCGCGGATCGATGTCCGAGAGCCGAGGATGGGCCACGCATGTCGATGGTTGAACGTTTCCCACTTGCGTTGGCGCACAGGTTTAGTTGTGAGATCCCTCGCCGTCTGCGCGGCTCGGGATGACAACAAACGACGCCGCGCTCCCTTTCCCGTTTGCACCGTTCGAAGGTCAACGCATCCTGACACGTGCACTCATTTCGTTATCTCGATGGCAGCCTCCACTGCGAAGGCGTCGATCTCGAACGCGTCGCGGAGAAATACGGAACGCCTCTCTATGTCTACAGCGCCGGCACGATTCTCGATCACTATCAAAGGCTCAATTCCGCGCTGGGCGAGATCGATCACCTGATCTGCTACGCGGTCAAAGCCAATTCGAATCGAGCCATCCTCAGTTTGCTGACGCGGGAAGGGGCGGGATTCGACATCGTTTCCGGCGGTGAACTTTTTCGCGTTCTCGCAGCCGGCGGTGATCCGAAACAGTGCACCTTCGCCGGCGTCGGCAAATCGCGAGAAGAAATCGAGTATGCCCTCGACCAGGGTGTGCTGAGTTTCAATGTCGAGAGCGAAGCGGAACTTGCCTATATCGACGGGGTTGCGCGCAGCAAAGGCGTGCGCGCACCGATCGCGTTGCGCGTGAATCCCGATGTCGATGCCGGAACGCATCGTTACGTTTCGACCGGCCGGAGCGAGAACAAGTTCGGGATCGCGCTGGATCGCGTAGCCGGGGTTTACGACCAGGCGGCGCGAATGCCGAACATCGCGATCCGCGGCGTGCAGATGCACATCGGTTCGCAGATCACCAATGCCGCACCGTTTGTCGAAGCGATTGCGAAAGTAACGCCGCTGATCCTAAAGCTGAAAGAACAATTCGCGCTTGAATTCTTCAGCGTCGGGGGCGGAATCGGCATTGTTTACGAATCCTCCTTCGCCAGCGGAAGCGGCGATTGGTGGACCGAAAAAGATCGCGTGCAGGCAACGACGACTTTGCCGCTCACGATTCATGATTATGCCGCAGCTATTCTGGCGCCTTTGCGAGCGCTGGGATTGCGTGTGCTGCTCGAGCCCGGCCGTCTGCTCGTCGGCAACGCCGGTGTGCTCCTGACGCGGGTCCGCTACATCAAACAAACCCAGCACAAGAAATTCGTCATCGTCGATGCCGGCATGAATGATTTGATCCGGCCTGCGCTTTACCAGAGTTACCACGAAATTGTCCCAGTCCGGGAACCGCGCGATCCGGCCCACGAGTTGGTTGACGTCGTGGGACCTGTCTGCGAGAGCGGCGATTTTTTTGCGCAGGACCGCGAGCTGACCAAGATGGACGAGGGCGATTTCGTCGCGTTGATGAGCGCGGGCGCGTACGGCTTCGTCATGGCATCGAATTACAACTCGCGCCCGCTCCCAGCGGAGGTGCTGGTGAGCGGCGAGCAGTTCTCGCTCATCCGCCGTCGGCAGACGATGGAGGACCTCGTGCGCGAAGAATGTGACTAGGGCGTTTCGAACGGGACCACTTGCAACGTCTCCGTCCTCAGCATAAATACTGCTCCCATAGTTTCGATGAAACGACTGCTCGCCATTCTGGTTCTTTTCAGCCTGCTCCTTGGTTCGCGCGCCTTTGCCGCCGCGGCTCCGGTGGGCGAGTCCGTCATCCTGGTCGGCGGTCCTTCCCTGATGCAGTGGGAGAAATATAAGGCGCAGCCACACGATCACTGGTGGGCAAATTTCGTGCGGGCGGCGCGCATCCGGACCGAGCAGATTCGAAACGAGGTCGGGCCCGACGCCAAAATCACCTGGCTTGTTTATGGTCCGGGCTACAAGGATCGCGCCGCACAAGAGAAGCAGGATTTGTTCGAGCACATCCGCTCCGTCCGCGACAAATTCAACCTCAAGCTGATCTATTTTTCTAAAGGCGACGAGGTCATCAATTACCTGAACAACGGTCAGCCGCGCGACAGTTTAAAGGTGGCCGACTTCGAATATTTCGGCCATTCAAACCGCGCCTGTTTCATGTTCGACTACAGCAGCAACATTGAGAGCGCGTGCAAAGCCTGGCTGCACGAAGACGAGCTGAAGCAAATCAGCCGGGGCGTGTTTGCGCGGAATGCTTTCATCAAGAGCTGGGGTTGTCACACCGGCGAGAGCATGTCGCGAAAATGGTACGCGGCGACCGGCACCCACATGTGGGGCGTAATCGGGAAGACCCAGTACATGATGGATGAGTTGCCGGTCATTGTCGGGAAAGACGCCAAGTGGGTCAGTAAGTGATCCACCAAGGAGCGGCGGATTCGAAACCGCCGGGAGGCGCTTCCAGTGCCCCCTTTTGAATCGGAGGCGGCTGGTCCGCCTCTCTGAGTTATCACCGTTCCGACAGTATGTGGACGGACTCTACTGGGATAACGCGTCTACGATTTCGCTCACTAGAGCGGGACCGCGATAGACATATCCAGTGTAAACCTGGAGAAGCTGCGCGCCGGCCTCGACTTTCTCTCTGGCGCTCGCCGCGTCGGAAATCCCACCGGAAGCAATGACCGGCAAGCGCGAGTGAGCCGCGATCTCACGGACGAACTCGGTCGCTTTTTCTCGCAAAGGCCGGCCGCTCAGGCCTCCGGCTTGATCGAGCGATTTGGGAATAGCGGAATGATTCAGCGTGGTGTTTGTGGCGATGATCCCGGCTACACCATTCGCTTCGCAGGTCTGAAGAATTTCCTTGAGCTCCGCGAGCGAGAGGTCGGGAGCGATCTTGACCAGAATCGGTTTGGGATCGCTTTGGTTTTCCTTCCCAACGGCGCGGAGCAAGGGCTCGAGCGCGCCGGGTCCCTGGAGACTGCGGAGGTCCGGGGTGTTCGGGGAACTGACGTTGAGCACCATGTAATCGGCAAACTCTCGAAGAAGCCGAAATGAAAAAAGATAATCATCGGCGGCTTCTTCGATCGGCGTGACCTTCGACTTCCCGATGTTGATCCCTACCGGTATTCCCGGCCATCGGCCTTTTCCTCGTAACATGCGCAGCCTGGCCGCGACCGCCTCGGCGCCATCGTTGTTGAATCCGAGCTGATTGATCAGCGCCTCCTGCTGCGGATAACGAAAAATCCGAGGCCTGGGATTTCCCGGTTGCGGCTGCGCGGTCACAGTGCCGATTTCAACGAAACCAAAACCGAGCGCCGCCCACGCCGGGAGCGCCACGCCATTCTTGTCGAAGCCGGCCGCGAGGCCGACGGGATTCGGGAAAGTAAGCCCGAAAACCGTTCTCGGTTTGGGTGGCGGCTTGAAACCATGGAGAGCGCGCAGAGTGAGGGGCAGGCTCGAGGCGGCGTGGAGAGAACCAATCGCCAGATGATGCGCGGTCTCTGGATCAAGGGAAAATAAGATCGGCCTAACGAGGTGTTCGTAAGCGTTCGCGGCCTTCATTTGCCGATGCAAAACTGCGCGAAAAGTGAATCGAGGATCTCCTCCACGTTCTCTTCGCCGGTTACCTCGCCCAAGGCGCGCAACGCCGCGCGCAGATCGACCGCGAGATATTCCGGCGCTAGGCCGTCATTCATCGTGGCGCTCGCCAATTCACAGGATTCGCGCGCGCGCCTGAGACAATCGCGGTGGCGCGTATTGATCGCGAGAGCACTTTCCGGCCGGAGATGATGCCGTGAGATTTTTTCGAAAATGGCGTCTTCCAAACCGCGCAGTCCATTGTCTTCAACGCAGCAAATCCGGAGCGCATCGTCATTTTCCCAGTCGGGATGTTCCGGTAAATCGCTCTTGTTCAAAAGCACCAGCTCGATTTGATCCGTCGCATTTTTTCGAAATTGCGCGGGCTTCGCCACATTCCGGTCGAGAACGTGCAGGAGGAGATCGGCTTGCGCGAGCGACCTTTCCGTCCGCGCCATTCCTTCCCGTTCCAATTCGTCCGTCGAATCGCGCAACCCCGCCGTGTCGAGCAATCGAATCGGAATGCCCCGCAGATTGATCACTTCTTCGATCGTGTCGCGAGTGGTGCCAGGCCTCTCGCTCACAATCGCTCGATCGTAGCCCAGCAGCCGATTGAGCAGGCTCGACTTCCCGGCATTGGTGGGCCCGTAAATGACCGCGCGGATCCCTTCGCGCAAAATCCGCCCCTGCTCGGCGGTGGCGAGCAAGGAGCCGATCTTTTGCCGCGCGGAATCGAGGCGCGCGCGCAGCTTGCCGCCTTCGTCCGGGGAAATGTCTTCCTCCGGAAAATCGATCGCCGCTTCCACGTGCGCGAGCACTTCGATCAGTTGCGCGCGGATTTCCCTGATCTCTGCGCCCAAGCGTCCTTCCAACTGCTCCCTCGCCGATCGGAGGGCGAGGTCGCTCTGGGCGCGAATCAAATCCATGACTGCTTCGGCCTGGGTTAAATCCATCTTGCCGTTCAGGAAGGCGCGCTCGCTGAATTCTCCCGGCCGCGCCGCCCGGGCTCCCGCCATGAGACATGCCTCAAGAACATGAGCGGTCACCAGGATCCCCCCATGGCAACTGATCTCGACCAGGTCTTCGCCGGTGTAACTCGCTGGCGCGCGATGGACCGCGAGCATTACTTGATCGATCGCGCGCTCCGATTCGACGATCTCCCCCAGCCGTTGGGTGTGTGATGGAAATTCCGACGGCTTCTCTTTGCCGCGGTAAATGCGATCGGCCACTTCGATCGCGCCTTCGCCAGAAATGCGGATCAGCGCGATCGCGCCTTCGCCGACGGGAGTGGAAATCGCCGCAATGGTTTCGCCCATGGAGGCGTTCACGCGAGCTGAAGACCGAGAGGCCCGAAGCGATTGAAATCGGCCTTGTCCAAAGTGGCGAGCGGTGCGCGGCGGCGTATCGCCACGGCCGCAATCATACAATCGGCCAGGCTACGAGAACGGCGGCCGGTAGCGTTGAATAGCTCGGAAGCAAGAACGGCGTCCGGCTCGGTAAACGGCTCAATGGCGCCAAGGAGTTCCCGCGCAGCCAGGGCGTTCCCTGGCGCGAGTGGGCCGCACAAAAATTCGGTCCACGCGATCGAACTGATGCCGAGGGGTTCGCCACGATGAATCCATCGATCGAGCAACCGAGCGGAAGGTGACCCTCGTTGGAAGACATCCACCAGAAAATTCGCATCGAAGTCGATCATAAGCTTGGTTACCTGCGCCCCTTTTTCGTGTCGCGTTTCCAGCGTTCGAAATCGACTCCCGATTCGGCGAAATGAGTTTGGAGCCGGTGCAACAAGGCGATTTTTTCCTGAGGCGAAAGCGTCTCCTCATTTTCAGCTGCTTGCTGGAGCGCGCGCCGAAGAACTTCTGTTTTCGGCACCTGCCATTTTTGGGCGAGCGCCTGGAGCCGGGCGATGCTGGCCGCATCGAGGGAGAAAGTTGCCTTGGTAGCGGATGGCATACCATACCCTCTACCATACCCGACAAACCGATCAAATCTTAGGAGTCCTGCGTGGCGCCGAGAACTTCGCGCAGCGCCGCGATGCATCGTCGATTTTGCTCCATCGTGCCGACTGAAATGCGAATCCATTCCGGCAGATGGTAACCTTTCAGCGCGCGCACGATAATCTGCCGGCCGAGCAACGCCCGGAAAACCTCCGCGCCATCGCCGACGTTCACGAGAACAAAATTCGCGGCGCTCGGGACAAAACGAAGATTCATCGCCGTAAATTGTGCCTGGAGATAGGCGCGGCCTTCGTCTGTCAGACGCTTCGTCGCCTGGAGGTGCTCGTGGTCGGACAAGCCAGCCAGGGCCGCGGCTTGGGCCAGGCCATTTACGTTGAAGGGTTGTCTCGTTTTCTGGAGAACCTGAATCAGCTCTGGGCGCGCCATGCCATAGCCAATGCGCAAACCGGCCAGCCCCTGGATTTTTGAAAAAGTTCGAAGCACCGCGACATTGCGGCCCTCACGGACGAACCGCAAGGTGTCCGGCGGATCGTCGAGGTACTCGAAATACGCTTCGTCGAAAACCACGACCACGTTTTCCGGAACGCGCGCGACAAACCGGTCGATCTCATCCTGGCCCACGAGCGTGCCGGTCGGATTATTTGGATTCGCGATGAAGATGAGGCGCGTCTTTGGGGTGATGGCCGCGAGCATCGCGTCGAGATCGTGCTGCAAATCCGGACTAGGCACTTCGATAGTGCGCGCACCGAACACCGCGGCCACGAGCTTGTAGGCGATGAAGGCGTGCTCGGAAGTGACGACCTCGTCGCCGCCAGCGAGAAAAGCGTGCCCCAGAAACTCGATGATCTCATTCGAGCCGCTGCCGAGAATGATCTGCTCGCGCTTGAGGTCCAGCTTCGCCGCGAGCGCTTCGCGCAGATAAAAGCCGCCCCCGTCGGGATAAAGATGAGTGGATTCGAGCGTGGCGCGCATGGCTGCCAGCGCTTTGGGCGAAGGACCCAGCGGATTCTCGTTCGAGGCGAGCTTGATGATGCTGCTCGCGTCCGCGCCTAGCTCGCGCGCGGTTTCTTCAATCGGCTTGCCCGGTTCGTACACGGCCAGATCGCGCAGTTGCGGATTGGCGGTAGCCCAGATGGATGACATGCGGGTGGAATCTTAGGTGGAATTTGGAAGATGAACAGCGCGGCGATGGCGGCGGGTAACCAGACGGAAATGGCGGTTGTTATTAGCTTGTCCCGAGCCGCGCAGATGGGACCGCGACCATGGGAGGAGCGCCGACCTCGCAATCGAAGGCCCGATCAGCTTGCGCCCTACAAACGTCTTAACCTTGGAAGACGTCGGTTTTGCGCAAGCTAACCAGTGACCACTTGTGAGGTCGGCGCTCCTCCCACCGTCGCGGTCCCGTGTGCGCGGCTCGGGATGACAGCGCCGTCGATCACGAGCACGAGCACGAGCACGATTACGAAGGGAGCTTGAGCTGAAAATGATGCGCAGTGATATCCATGCCTTGCTTCAGGTAGAAGCGGTGGGCGGCGAAACGCTGCACGCCGGAATCCAGCGTGAGGTGTTCGCACCCCTTTTCCTTGGCATGCTCGACCAGCCAATCGAACAGCGCGGCGCCGTATCCGCGAGAGCGATCAGAATCGTGCGTGACCAGATCGTCGAGGTAGAGGGTGAGGCCGGAAAACAGGAGATTGAAGATGCGGAAGCCCGCGACCGAACGCACAACACCCTCCTGTTCGAGGAAAGCCAGCTGATATCCCTCTTTCTGTTGGTTAAACACTCGCGCAGCGAAATCGATCGGTTCGATATGAGGACGCAGTTCGCGCATCACCGAGCAACAGCGGCCAATCTGCTCCGGCGTGTGCGCGAGACTGATTTTCGAGGCCGGCGGTTTCGCAGTGGACATGGAATTTCATCGCCCGCGCGGCGCTGAGATCAAGCGCTCGATTGTGACAAAAAGCTGGTCGCCTTCGCTGATCTGTCGGAACGTCGTTTCCTTATGAACAGCCTCCAGTTTCTCGCTGAGACCCACATCTTCGGAATCGTGATTCATCCGTGGAAAATCGTGGGACTGACCGGCAGCCTGGTTTTCGGCCTGCGTTTTCTCATTCAATGGATCGCTTCGGAACGGGCGCGGAAGAGCGTGATTCCTTTCGGCTTCTGGGAATGCAGCGCGCTCGGAAGCCTGCTTATGTTGAGTTATTTTGCGATCTACCAGCGGGATTCCGTCGGTGTGTTAAGCACCGCGATGCCGTTGCCGATTTACCTGCGGAACCTTTACTTTCGGTATACCCACCGCGACCCACAGCATCCCGGGAACGCCCCAAGACCGCCGGAGTAGGGTTGCGACGGCGCTTTACGCCAGCCGCCAGATAACTAAACTGGAGACCTTCATGATCTCGAACGAGCAGATCATCTATCTCGATAACAACGCGACCACACAGCTCGATCCCGCTGTGCTCGAGGAGATGCTGCCGTTTTTGACCAAATACTACGGGAACCCCTCGAGCGGCTACGGGTTCGGCGCGCAAGTGCGGCGCGCGATCAATCTCGCGCGCGAACGGGTCGCGGCGCTGCTCGGATGCGGACCGGACGAAATCGTTTTCACGAGCTGCGGGACGGAGTCGAACAACGCGGCGGTAAATTCCGCGCTTCAGCTCGATCCCGCCCGGCAGCATATCGTCACGACCGCGGTAGAACACAGCGCGACCTGGCGCCACTGCGATGCTCTTTTGAAACGAGGGTGCAGCGTGACGACCCTGGGCGTCGATGGCGAGGGCCATCTCGATCTGGAGGAACTCGAGAACGCGATTACTCCGGAGACCGCGATTGTCTCGGCCATGTGGGCGAACAACGAAACCGGCGTCCTGTTTCCCGTGGAAAAAATCGCGGAGATCGCCCGAAGAAAACGAGTCCTGTTTCATACGGATGCGATCCAGACTGCGGGCAAGATTCCGATTCGGCTGGCGGATTCGACGATCAATTCCCTCTCGCTCTCCGCTCACAAACTGCATGGGCCGAAGGGGGTCGGAGCGCTTTATGTGAACAAGCGATCGGCCTTCAAGGCCTCGCTCATCGGCGGCAGCCAGGAAAATAATCGCCGCGCCGGAACGGAAAACGTGGCGTCCATCGTGGCGCTGGGCAAGGCCGCGGAATGCGCCGTCGCGGCTTTGGAGGATGAAGCCACGCGGGTCCGCGCCTTGCGGGATCGATTTGAAACGACCCTGCTCGAAAGGGTACCGGATACTTTCGTGAACGGAGATCGCACCGCGCGATTGCCGAACACGTCGAATCTCTCCTTTGCCGGCGTGGAATCGGGCGCCGCGCTCATGATGCTGGATCGCCAACACCTCTGTTGCTCAGCGGGCTCAGCCTGCCGCACCGGTTCGAACGAGTCTTCGCACGTTCTGCGGGCGATGAAGGTGAACGATGAGCGAGCGCGCGGCAGCATGCGTTTTTCATTCGGCCGTTTCAACCGCGAGACCGATGTGGATAAAGCTCTCGAGGTCGTGCCGAACGCCATCTCGAAACTGCGCGGCTTGTCCTCGGCCTCAGCGGTCCGCGTCTCGGCGGCTGTCTAAGCAAAGAGACGCGGCGCGTGCGCTACAGCGCCGCTTTCAATTCGCTAATAGCACCCATGAGCTCGCCACTCTTTCCGGGTTTATCGATCACCCGATCCACGCACAAATCGTCGTAACGCCGCCTATCTTCCGCGCTGAGGGAGTTGGCGAAGATAATGATCTTGCCTTGATAACCGGCCGAGCGGGCTTCCTCGACCACGCCAAAACCATCCAGTTGCGGCATGCGCGTGTCGGTCACGATCAACTGGAAGTAGTTCGGATCCTTTTCCACTCGCGCCACGGCCGCGCGCCCATCGGTCGCTACTTCGACCAGATGACCAGCGGATTCGAGGGTTTTCGCCAGCATGTCCAGCACGAGAACGTTGTCGTCGGCGCAAAGCACGCGAAGCTGGTGCTGCGGATTGATCATCTCCTGCTCGCTTCCGTTTTGCCGCAGCGACGACTCTCTCCCAGCGAAAATTCCCGGCGCGGTAGAATGGGTCTAGTCGGGAGCGACAAGTGAAGTTAAGGCGGTTGGACTGCGCCCTTGGAAAGACGCGTCGGTGCGCTCAGTAATGCCTTTGAACCGCTTGGCCTGTCAATTCAAAAAGTTACGCGATTCCCCGGTTAAAGCGCGCCCGTTTCCGCGATTCTTTCTCGCTCCAGCGCAACGACAATGCCAGAGAAAGGGTCGCCCAGAACGCTTCCTGCTCTTAGAAATCATCTCCCGAAAGCACCCGCTATTATGGACCAAACCAAAGCTCGCATTCTTCACGTGGACGATCACCAGGATACCCGGCTCATGATGGCCGCTTTGCTTCAGGACTGCGGCTACGGCGTGATGACCGCCGGGAGTGTGGCGGAGGGTTTTGAACTGGCGAACGAAATATCTTTCGATCTTTATATCCTGGATGTGCGATTGCCCGACGGCACCGGAGTGGAGTTATGCCAGAAGCTTCGGGCGCTCCGGCCCGGCGTCCCGATTTTATATTATTCGGCTTACGGCAATGAGTCCGATCATCAGTGCGCACTCGGAAAGTGCGGCGATGCCTATCTCAAGAAGCCGGTTTGTATCGCCGAGATCGAGAATTTGATCGCCAAACTTCTCGCTCCCGCAGGCAGGTAGGCGCATTCTTTATCTCCCAATTGGCGCACGGGCGCGTTTGGGGGGCGGCCGGGCTCCCGCGGCGGATGGCGCGCCGGCTCGGGCTGGAGGTTCGCGAAGGCCGCAATCGTCAACGAGCGCGGCATTCGTCCTGCTGAATTCAAGGTATGATCCTGATGCATTCACGGCCGAAGGAGCAGCGCGAAGCGATTCGCCAGCTCGTTCACTCGGTCTTGACGAGGGACATGGCCACCTTCAATCCGGATCGCTTCAAGGAGTGGATCAAAGATATCGATGCGAGATTCCGCAAAGTGGGGTTGACGCTGCTCTTCGCCATTCGCGAGCGGAGCGTCACCTTCACCATCAAGGAAATCCGCTCTCGTAGAACCGCCTTTAAATTTACCGCCTCCAGCCACGTTCCTTTCGAAGATCGAGACGTGGTCATGTCGGTGGAAGAGTTAGGTCAGAAACACTAGCTATTCCCAGTCTCAGGCTCTCGCCTCCTCGTGCCCTTGCTCGCGCTCGTAAGTGCTTTCCAGCATCTCGAGGCACGAACGCCAGCGCATAGGCGACATTATGGTTCACCGAAACGGAATCATAATTCTTCAGTGGCCAACAATGGCTCTCTCGTAGCCAACAATGTTTCTCCCGTCGCCGACCATGGTTCTACAGGAACCGACAGTGTTTCTCCAGGAGCCAATAATGGTTCTACAGGAGCCAGCAATGTTTCTACAGGAACTGAGAATGCTTCTAAGGTGGCCAGCAGTTTTTCTCAACGTCCAGTCAACGACGCTCATCCAGCTAACAATGTTTCTCCAGTTGCTACAATGACGCCTAAACAGCCGACATTTCTTTCCATACCTCGAGCAACTCCGAAGGCGGCGAAAACGCCCCGAGAGAGCCGCCATTCACCGGCACGGCCCCTTGTCTGACAAAGGAGCCTGACTTCCGGAATGTTCTCCTTCTCGGAATAATGTTTGTATCGGACCGTTGCGCGTAAACGGGATAAGGCGCAGCCCCTTACGCAAGACGTCTTGGATAAATTCACGAGTCACAAATACCGATTTTTCGCTTATGGTTGGCTGACCTATTTCGATATTTTTGGTTGTGATCACTGGATGATCTTCTGTAACGAATTGGTGCCCGGCGCTCCGCCAGGAACCTTCAAATGGCAAAGCTATTCGACACACAACGATGCCGATGTTAACCAATGTACCAACTGAATAAAGAAAACCGAAACACGCGAAGAAACGCTTGAGCGATTAGCGCGCGACGCCAGCGAAGGCAAGGGAGCCGCAAAGCGATTTGAATCGCTGGTAAAGATGGTGGCGCGCACTCCCAAGTCGGAGATCGCACAGCAAGCAGCACCGGAACCGACGCAAGAATAAGAATCCGCGTCGGAATGTGTTGCGAAAAAACCTTAACCTTCGGTCAGTGTAGTATATTGATGCCGTTGCGTCGAACTCCGAAAGTGTTCGCGAGCAGGCTCGCTGGCAGGACGCCTGGGAAATTCACATCAGGGCTCATAGAGACAAGGCCTGACGTTAAGTACGCCGCGACCTCCGAGATAACGATTCTTGACTTGCCGCAGGATATCCAACAAAAAATGGATGAACCGACAACGCCTAATCGCGCGCTGATTCCCATCTTGTGACGATTTCAAACTCCATGCTTCGTGAGCGCACGCGGCGCAACTTCCTCGCGTTCGCCGGCAAAGGCCTCGGTCTGGCCGCGCTCTCTTCCGCCACGATCGCGTCCTTGCTGAAAAACGTCGTGGCAGCGACGCAGAGCGTGGCGCATTTGACGCCGGAGCAGGCGGCCATGGATGAAGACTATTGGGCCGTCATTCAAAACTCTTTCACTGTCACGCGCGGCATCATCAATTTGAACAATGGCGGCGTTTCGCCCAGCCCGCGGATCGTGACCGAGGCGCTGGTCCGTTACACCTGGCAACAAGAAGACGCCACTGCCTACACCATGTGGCAAATCCTCGAGCCGCAATCGGAAACGATTCGCACCGGCCTGGCGGAGCTGTTGGGTTGCGATCGCGAAGAGATCGCGATCACGCGCAACGCGTCCGAGTCGCTCGAGATTCTTTTGATGGGCATGGACTTCAAGTCCGGCGACGAAATTCTCACCACCACTCAGGATTATCCGCGCATGCTCACCACGCTGCGTCAGCGCGAGAAGCGGGAAGGCCTGAAGCTCAAGCTGATTCAGATTCCCATTCCGCCCAAGAACCTCGATGAGATCACCGCGGCCTTTGCCAAAGGAATCACCGATCGCACGCGTCTGATTCTGATGGCGCATCAGGTCAACATCACGGGACAGATCACTCCCGTAAAAGCGGTCTGCGACCTGGCTCGCGCCAAAGGAATCGAGACGATCGTGGACGGCGCCCATTCTTTCGCGCAGTTCGATTTCAAACAGAAGGACCTGGGTTGCGATTACTTCGGCACCAGCCTGCACAAGTGGTTATACGCTCCCAAAGGCACAGGTCTGCTTTACGTGAAGCGCGATAAGATCGAAAAGATTTGGCCGATGATGGCCGCGGAATCCAAGCAAGCTTCGGACATCCGCAAGTTCGAAGAGATTGGCACCCACTCGGCCGCGATAAAGCTGGCCATCGGTGAGGCGCTGGTGTTTCACCAGGGGATCGGCGGCAAACGCAAGGAAGCGCGGTTGCGTTACCTGTCACGTTACTGGATGAACCGGCTGAAAGATGTGCCCAAGGTTCACTTCAACACTTCGTTCGATCCGAGTCAGTCGTGCGCCATCGCGAACGTTCATATCGAAGGAACAACCCCCGACGCCGTGGTTAAGTATCTGTTCGACAAACACCACATCTTCACCACGCCCATCGTCCACGAAGAGTTCCAGGGCATTCGCATCACGCCCAACATCTACACCACCCTCGGCGAGTTGGATCGTTTTTGCGAACTGATGGAGCTGATCGCGCGCAACGGATTGCCCGCGTAGCGCGTTCTTCTGTAGCGGCGGTCTATGACCGCCGAAGGATCGCAACCAGGCTCGGCGGTGACACACCGCCGCTACAGCAAAGCCTTCTTCTGTACGGCAACCGCGCCGGTTACCATCACACTCCATTTCTGGACAAGCTGGGTTGACGGGCGGACGGTTACCGCGACCAGGTTTTTCCAATGGAGATTCATCAGCTTCGTTACTTCGTTGCTGTCGCCGAAGAGGGCAGCTTCTCGCGCGCCGCTGCCCGCGAACATGTCGCTCAACCTTCGCTTAGTCAGCAAATCCAAAAGCTGGAAGCGGAAATGGATCAACGATTATTCGATCGCCTGTCGCGCTCGGTCGTCGTTACCGAGGCCGGCAAATGCCTGCTCGAGTATGCGCGGAAAATTCTCGTCGAGATCGCCGAGTCTCGCCGTTGCCTCGACGACCTGAAACGCGAGATCGCCGGCCGACTGGCCGTCGGTGCCATTCCGACCATGGCACCCTATGTTTTGCCGGAGCTCATCGGGAAATTTCAAATCCGTTACCCGAAAGTCGACCTGGAAATCTTAGAGGACACAACCGAAAGCCTCGCGTTGCGACTGGAGGACGGAACGCTCGACATTGCTATCATGTCGACCTGCCAGCAAAGCCCGGCTTTGGAACGTCATCCGTTAGGTAAGGAGGCGCTTTTGGTTTTGCTGCCGAATCGCCATCGCCTCGCCAAGAAGAAAAAGATCAGTTGGAGCGATCTCAAAGCGGAAAAGTTCCTGCTCTTACACGAAGTCCATTGCCTGTCGGCCCAGGTTTGTGAGCTCCTGTCTACCTATAACCTTCGGCCGGAACTGGCGCTCAGAGGCGCCCAGCTTGCCACTATTGCCCAGATGGTTGCGACCGGCATGGGCGTCTCCTTGGTGCCGCAAATGATGGTTGAACACGACCTCCCCAGTGGTTGCGTCGCCTTGCCGTTTACGCCGCCGGCTCCCGTGCGCGAGATCAATCTCCTGCGCAATCCGCTCCGCCTCGAGACCAAGGCCGCCGCGGCATTTTATCAGCAAGCCGCGGCTGCCTTTTCCCGCTAGAATTTATCGATCGCTCGCAACACCAGGTAGTAGATGACAATTATGAGACTCATAGTGTTGCCCTCAGTTCCGATTTGTCTTCATTTCAGCATTTCTATCGCGTGGATTACTGCGGACATCGGCCACGCCGCGGTGGTGACGATGAGTGCCCAAAGAAAGAGGTCCGTGAAGTAGCACGGACGTTCACGCTGCTGGTAACGCTCGCTCAGGAAACGAGAAGCGCGTAAGCGCATGGAAGGCATGTTGGTCATTTAGATCACCCCTTTCTCTGCGCCAGAATGGGCCGCATGCAGAAGAAATGACGTCAAGCTTAGAAACCCCATGGCCAGCCCAGCGCAATAACCGAATTGGTTGATGTAGAGGAGCGCGCCTTGGAAATGATCAACGACGCGATCGATCGAGAGTTGTTTGCCGGCTGGCCTGAGGCGCCGGGCCTTATGCCATCCTTTTTTGAACTTTACTGTCTTCATGCAAGCAACCGATATGTGCCCGCGACGTGTTTGAAATACTTTGTGCGTCTGGCTGTGATAGGCATTGCCTATGACCTTTTTTTGGCCGGTTACGATGCATGAATCGCCCGCCAACTGTCTATTGCTGCTCGCTGTCAGTTTGGGCACTTCTCCCGGGCAAAGTGACTTCGGGAAGCGTTCGATGATATACGTAACTCACGTATATGGGCCCAGCGCAGGTGCATGGCTAAGGACCTTCTACGTAACAGTTCTGTTACATAATTCTGCCAGCATTCGCCGAATGATTGGCGTTTAACCATTCATCTAAAGGACCGATTTACCGCGAACAGTCCGGCTCTCGGGCGAGTCAATCTCCCATTCTCGACTCAGATCTGGCAGCCGCGACGAGACGCTGTGCGCTCTAGCGGAGCGGCGCGTCCGCGATGCGGACAAATTTAGGCCACACTTCCGGAAGAATCCTTTCGGGCTTTCGGGTCGTGCGCTCAACGAAACCGATCTCGCGCATAAAGCTCACCATGCGCTGGTCGTCTGGGTCTCTGCTGGCGAGAAACTCGCGATCCGTTGTTCCATGCTCGTGCGGGTCAACTAAAACATTCTGCTGATACCAAATGGCGGGCGGCGAGTCGCTGAAGTGCCAGCCAGTATCGTAACCATGCCGGTGCTCCCATGAACCATCAGGCTTGGTAAACTTGGCGAGAAACCAATCCCAAAGTTCGTGCTCACGGAGTTTGCTGACAAAGTAGTCTCGAGTTTTCACGGAGCGTCCTCTCAGTCTCCTAGCGAAAATCAAGCAGACTGCCAAGCCCTGAGATGCGGGGTTGTCGTAAGTTACTTACGCTAGATGTCCTTGTCCGTTTAGGCCATTCTTGATCGTTGATCTACGTGAGTCACGTATATCGTAAGCGGCTTCCACTGTAGCGGCGGTCTATGACCGCCGATGCCTTTAATTTCGACGGTCACGCCGCCGCGACAGGATCAAGATGGACGCTCGTCCTCCTTCGCCCGGCTACGGCGGAGAGCTAGACGGCCGCTCTGCCGGCACCCTGCCCTTTTCGGAACATGATACCAACGGTTTTCAGGCCTTGAACCAGTGCGCCTTTGTCGGCACAATCTCTTCGTTCGCCATGAGAAAGCTGATTCTCGCGATGACAGCGTGTTTGTTGCTCGCCGGCTGCGAAAAGCGAGCGGCCGTCTCACAACCTAACCAGACGACGCAGCGGGACCACCAATGGGTCGAGACATTCTTTCAGGACTACGCCGAAGCGTTCCGATCAAAATCGAGAGCTCGATTGTTGGCCAAGTTCTGCTTGCCGTTGACGTTTTTGACTAAGACTGGCCCGATTGTGTTCCAGGATGAGGAACATCTTTCAACTAACCTTGATGCGTTAATTCGCCGTTACGAACAGATCCAAGCGGTGGACTGGAAGTACACGATCAAAGACGTTCGAACTATCGGTGCGGGAATTTATATGGTGGAGATCGAATGGCGGTTCTTCAACGCTGGCAACGAGCTTCTGTATGCTTGCGATACAAGCTACTTCCTGGCGGCCGAAGCGAAGCCAGGAGCGAAGGTGATGGCTGTCATTGCCCACAACGAAATCGAAAGATATGAGGAGGCGCTGAAGCGCAAAAAAGGCATCTGAAAAAGCAGTCAGCGGCTAGGGCCAAAGCGCACTGACCGCTTTTCGAAACGATACCGGCGTTTTCTGTTCGATCCGACTGTTGACCAATCCTCACGAAACAATCTCGTCATCCCACCCGTCTTGATTGCCGAGGAATCCGGCTACGTTAGCCTGTAAGAATCTATGATGACCGTGGAGACGATTAATACCTGGGCGCAGCTCGTTGCCTCGGCGGGGGTGGTCGGATCGCTCTTTTATCTCGCCGCGCAGGTCCGGCAAAACACGCGCTCATCGCGCGCGGTCGTGGTGGACTCGCTCGCGAAATCGATGCACGACCTCGCCATTGCCATGGCCCAGAATGACGATCTGCTAAAAATCGTCACCACGACCTTGCACGACTGGGATGGGGCGACGGAAACCGAAAGAGCGCGCGCCGCATCTTTCCTGCTCGGTTACTTCAAGCTTTTTGAGAACGCCTGGTTCCAGATGCGCAAAGGGACGCTCGAGCGCGACCAATGGGAGGGTTACGATGGGTTCCTGCGCACTGTTTTGTTCCAGCCGGCGGTGAAACCGTGGTGGCAGATGCGGCGGGCATTCTTCGCCCCGGGCTTTCGGGAGTACGTCGACCAGTGCGAAGCAATGGATGTTCCGACTCTCACTGACATTGTCCAACGGGCCGGTTAGCCACCCTTGCCGAGCTGGATCGTTCTTGCACAAGCTGCAGCGATCACGTCGAAAGTCTAAAGTCTAAAGTCAGAAGTTCGAGGTCAGACGTCGCCACCACTGTTTTTTTGTTACCTGCGGCCATCGCCGGTACGGACGGTGCTCTTCGAAGTGGCGGATGGACGCCCTTCTCAGAATTTTGGCGGTCGACAACGAACCGTCGGTCACCCTTTCCCTGAAGTATGTCTTTGCGGGGCCCCACTATGAATTCACTTGCGTGGGAAGCGGCGATGCCGCTCTGGCCAGCATCGACGCCAAATGTGATCCGTACGACGTCATCATTGTCGACCAGAAAATGCCTCACCTGAGCGGTGTGGAATTGGTTGGTGCGATCAGGCAACGCGGTCTCAACGGCAAAATCATTGTCCTCTCGGCCCACCTGTCGTCGCAAGTTCGTGACGCCTACGCCCGAATGGATGTGCACGAGATGTTCGCCAAGCCTTTTGACGTCGAAGAACTGCGCTCCGCCGTCGATCGCCTCGCCGCCTGAGTGGCGCGGCGGACCCCCCAATCTCCTTTCCAGTTCGCCTTTCGGCCAAATGATGTGAGATCGCGCTTGCCGAACGCGGCGAATCTCTGATTGAATCACGTTGGGCGGGATCAGATGAACGGTGGACGAATAACCAGCGAAGAAAAGTCGACGCTCAGTACGTACATCGGTCTCGTCGTGGTGCTCGCTCTCGCGGCCGGGGGGATCTACTTCTTTTTTCTCGCGCAGAAGGACAAGGAGCCGATCGGTTTCGATCCGAACCGGCCGATCCCGAGCGACGCCACTTTGAAACGCCGATTGAAGGCGGAGCAGTACCATGTCGTGCGCGAAAGCGGCACCCAGATGCCGTTCCAAAACGAATTCTGGGCCAACGAGCGTCCCGGCATCTACGTCGATGTGATTACCAACGAACCGCTCTTCACTTCGGTCGATAAATACGATCCTGGCCTCGGCATGCCGACGTTCAGGAAACCAATCTCGAAAGATCTCCTGGTCGAGAGCCTGGACACTTCGCACGAGATGCAGCGCACGGAGGTGCGCGCTAAACGAAGCAACGCCCATCTTGGCCACCTCTTTCCCGACCCGCAGTCGCCGAGCGGAGAACGCTACACCCTCAATTCGGCGGCCTTCCATTTCATTCCGGTCGAACGAATGAGAATGGAACATTTCGAATCGTATCTGCCGCTCTTGGAGAAGAAGTAGCGCCGTAGCTCACGCAGAGGCGAAGGCGGATAGGGCTGTAGCCACGGCGCTCTGCCGCCGTTCCGAAACGTCCGACGCCTATTTCATCTAAATTGTAGGGCGTTTGTGCCAAACGCCCATCCGAGGTTAATGGCGTCTGACACAGACGCCCTACAAAAATGGTCGGGATGCCGCGACGCCGGCTGCTACAGAGTTGTCGAGTGCGGCTCGCACCGGTGATTTGTAATTTGACCGATCACGCCGTCATCCTACCGTCGATGAATGAAAGCAGCGTCGTCAGGTAATAACATCATCACCTTCATCTCTCGCCGGGCGATCGCCTCGATTGCCGGCGCACTCGCCATAACCCTGCTCGGCTTCGTAGCCGCTCCGGACCTTCGCGCAGAAACTCCGCCGGACCAGATCAAAGCGGCCGGCGCCATTCCGCTCACCACGGAGCTCCTGGATAAGATGGACAAGTTCATCAAGAGCGTGAGCACCGACGATGCGGCGAAAGCCGAGCTCGCCGCGGTCGGCAAGGATCCATCGATTACGCCTGAGACCTGGGGGAGCGTCATCTCCGCCAAATGCCCCAAGGCCGCTGGAATCTTCAAGGCGTCCGGCTTGACGCCGGAGGAATTCGGCAAGGGAATCTTTGCGATCATGGCCGTAGGGATGAGCGATGACCTGGCCAAGTCCGAAGATAAAACGGTGCAGGCCAACGCCGCTTTTGTCGCGGCGAACAAAGACCGCGCCGACGCCATCTTCGGCGCTTTCATGATGTTAGGGGAAGCCGGACCGGCTACCCCTGCTTCAACCCCCTGACCGCAGGCTTGTAGGGCGTGTGGGGTCGACGCCGGCCAGATAGAAACGGCGTTTCACAGAAACGCCCCTACAGCTGCCAATTGTAGGGCGTCTGTGTCAGACGCCGCGGAGCCCAACCGCTGATCGCGGGCGCGCCTGCTCCGACCCGCTAGGCCGTTGCCACAACAGCCCGAATTTGATTGCGTTCCGCACCGAATCTTTTCGAAAATAGCTGCATGCGCCTTCCCAGAACTCTCCCAACCGTCATTGTTACTCTGCTTCTAGCTGGCTTCGTCGTTGCGACGGGAGCTTCCGATACCGGAAAGCATACGTTCTACGGCGAGGTAGTCGCAATCGACCAAGCCGCGAAGGTCCTCCAACTCAAGAGTGGCAACCAGCGTTTCCTCTTCCATTACAACGACCAGACTAAGATCATCTGCACGAGCGGACAAGTCCGGTTGGACAGGATCACGCGTGGCACCGGAGCGGTCGTGGTCATGCGAGTAGGCGAAGGGAACGTCGGTCTTGCCGTCATCATCCGTTTCGTTCCCGATGCGAGCCAATCGCAAACGCTGAGGCTCATTTCCGCCAGGACGGTGCACGGCGAGAACATCACGGGAATTGCCGTGAGCAATTTTGTCGATTACGAGCCACCGGCCGACGCCTGGTCCGGAGGCCCAACGCTAGAAACACGAAAGAACCCGGGCCTATTCGTGCTTTCCGTAGCGCCTGACGGGACGGTTTCGAGTGTCACAACTCGCCAGTCAACCGGTTATCCGGAGCTGGACGCCCGCGCCGAGAAATGGATGAAGAAATGGCGCTTCCGCCCCAACAGCGTCACCGAAGTGCAGCTACCGATGTACTACTACCACTACCGCAACTGAGTTGCGCATGCGACATCGAGCACATCAAGATCGACCAGATCAACGAAGAGTATGAGCGCATGCTGAAAAGCGGCGTAAATATCGATTGTGATCGATATGGCCGCGATGGTGTAGCGGCGGGTGTCTCACCCGCAAGATTCACAAACGCAGCCGACACGGCTGCCACCACATCTCTAGCTATGTCCCGTCTGTAGCGGCGGTCAATGACCGCCGACAGTCGCCATTGAAAGCCCGGTCAACTCCCGCGTCCCTCGTCGCTACCCTGCGCGACTTTACCTTCTATGTCGCTCCTCCCGGTCGCTCCATTAATTCGCTCAGCTCCCGCTTCGCTCTCCGCTACCCTCGCGGCAGGACCGCCTATCCACCGGCCTCCCGGCTCGGCATACTCTACTTCATCCTTCCTAATTCCTACTTCCCACTTCACCTGCGCCGTCCACGCTTCGGGCGCTTCGATTGCTCGCCGGACTTGGGCCACAGATCGGGAAAAATTCGTTGGCCGATATCGGGTCGCGCATCAAAAAATATCAGTGACGCCGCGTAGAGTGCGGGAAAAATGTAGAGCCCGTTCCGCCCGAAATGGATCAGTAAAAAGCAAAGCAACAGATAGACCCCGATCAAGGTCACTTGAGCGGCGTATGCGGCCTGGGCGTTGCGTCGATCCCGCGCAAGATCGCCCACCACCGGTCCCGCGTGTAACGACGTACCCCGCTCGCCCACTCGTGTCGTCGCTTCGAAGCGGAGTTGTGCGCGCACACCCGTGCTCAGCATCATGAACGCGACCGTCAGATAAAACCCCGGGCGCGTTACCAGTTCTACCCAGTCCACATGCGCTGCCATTCCGGAAATGAACACCGGCATACCCAGGGGGATAAGCAGAAAGGCCGCGACCACTCCGAGAAAAATCCCTTGGATCAGCGCCGCGGCAATCCGTGCGCTCAACCACGCGGCGCGCGGATCGACCGTGGTGGGATCCTTCGGGTCGCGCGTTGTGCCGACGATCAACATGAGACCGAGGGCGAGATCGAAGGCCGTAAGAAGGAGATAACCCTGTACGCTGCCATGGGCGCGATAGAAGAAAATCAACGGCACCGCGTGTGCCACCGCATCAGCCAGGATCACCTTTGCGCGCGAAAGTGTTCGCATAGTTTCTTACAGGAAATAACAGAGATAACAGAATCGCAAAGATCATGTCGATTTTATCCCCGGGCGCCCACTATCCTCAATCCTCTATCTTCCATCTCCGCCAACGGACGGAGTCGCCGTGGCGACCTCGCCTCTTCCTCCTTCCTAATTCGTCCTTCATAATTCCGACTTCCCACTTCCACATGGATCGGCGGCTGGTTCGTCGACTTTCATCGGCAACGTACAGCCCCCGACTCCTTCCCTAGGCGTTATGAGTTAGAGGTTAGACGTTTCCTTCCTCTCCTAAGCGCCAGCCTACCGGCTTGGCCGCGGGGCCGAAACGAATCAAGACATCTTTAAGTGCGCGTTCCTCAACTGACCGCCC